>Ga0126342_10013689_pt1 | contig 14343 bp, 17 predicted proteins | sample Cyp1metagenome_FD_92528 | JGI IMG/M metagenome (GOLD analysis project Ga0126342, IMG submission 92528) | Coral microbial communities from Lord Howe Island, Old Settlement Bay, Australia - Cyphastrea 1 metagenome | ecosystem: Host-associated > Invertebrates > Cnidaria > Coral ...
ACTGGGAAGACCAAAATCATTGAAATTTGCATTTTATCCTCATTTAATCCTCATTGTCTAACCTCATTTAATTTGCATCCTGTTTCATGAACCTCATTTAATCCTGAAATGAGGATAAAATGAAGATAAAATGAGGACAAAATGAGGATAAAATGAGGATTTGATGAGGAAATGCGGATAAAATGAAGATTTGATGAGGAAATGGGGATAAAATGAGGATAAAATGAGGATTTGATGAAGAAATGAAGATAACATGAGGATAAAATGAAGATAAAATGAGGATTTGATGAGGAAATGAGGATAAAATGAGGATCGAGAATGAGGATAAAATGAGGATTTGATGAGGAAATGAGGATAAAAAGAGGATTTGATAAGGAACTGGGGATAAATTGAGGATAAAATGAGGATAACATGAGGATTTGATGAGGAAATGAGGATAAAATGAGGATTTGATGAGGAAATGAGGATAAAATGAGGATTTGATGAGGAAATGCAGATAAAATGAGGATTTGATGAGGAAATGGGGATAAAATGAGGATAAAATGAGGATTTGATGAGGAAATGAGGATAAAATGAGGATAAAAATCCAAGGCAAAATCTGATGCAAATTTAATGAGGTTCCAGAATGAGGATAAAATGATGATAAAATGAGGATTCTTTTTTTGCATTTTCCGATACCTGGCCCGCAGAAAATCTCATAAACTTAAGGACTTGATATTCCATTAATTCATATTCCATAAGTCCCAAAAACACTACTTGATATTCCATGTTATTCATAATATTCCAATATATTCCGAATACCTTTCATTCGTGCAACAGTGGCAGCTATGGCAGCTATGGCAGCTATGGCAGCAGGTGGGGCGCTTTGAGGTGGCCGGCTTCGCATCGCCCGGGAAGGTGCTCTCGAAGAACTTGAACTTCACCGTGCCGGTGGGGACCCTGTGGGAGGAGAAGGCGCCGTTGGAAGCGGGTCAGGGGGGACCTCAGAAGCTGGTGAATGATTTATGTAGGCTATATATACGGTTATATTTATATATACAAAAAAAAACAACATACTATAAATATATCATAATAGATATATATATATATATATGAATATATATGAATATACTTAAGTGTTCTAAAAAGAAAAGTATCTGGAATGATGGAATGATGGAAATTGGATTGGGGGTAGCTATTCCAAAAATGCTACAGCTTGGTGAATTTATGATGAAATTGATCCAGATGTAGGCCACAACGCTGGGCGGTGCGTCAGTGCCTTTGAGCCAACTGAGACTTGCTTGCAGATACCACGGTAGTGCTTGATGTTTTGTTGTGGTATGTCCACATCACAGGTTTCAAACCCGGAACTTGATTTTATTTTGCCTCACACCCGGCGGGGGTTTGAGTAGAAACCCAAGTCTTTTGCGTTTGACAAAGCTCCATATTTTCCAATAACAACCAAAAACAATCAAGAAAACACAATCACCTGAAAAGTTTTTTTTTTCCGTTAGACACAACCATTTAAAAATCAACATGTTAGATCTGGTTGGTGGTTTGGAACATGTTTTCCATATATTGGGAATGTCATCATCCCGATTGACGAACTCATATTTTTCAGAGGAGTAGGGCTCAACCACCAACCAGAGATGTGCATCCCCCATTCCGACATATTCCGACTGCACCGAGGAACAACCGACTGCAGGTGGACCTCTTCTGGAACTCCTCGGCGCGCGACGCGCTGCCCATGTTTTATCAGACGCTGAACGAAGCGGCGCTGCGCCGAGCCCTCGGGGAGGACGTGCTGAAGGAGATCCCGGTTCCACCGGGGGAGGGTTGGATGCTGGGAGGTTGCGATGTTTTACGGGGAAAAATGTGGGGTTTTCTACGGTTAAACATGGTTAAACCCAACAAAAACCAGGGAAATGGCAAGTTGTTACCATGTTTTTACCATGAAAAAATGGTGGTTGACTAAGAGTGATAGATGTGAATCTTGATTTTCATGGCAGATTAAACCGGCAATATCCGGTAGCCAGATCCCCAAGGAACAAACAGCGGATCGGAACCAAGTAGACAAAGACCTTGGTTGGCTGATGTGGAGATTTTGGCTTTCCCCAGGGCTGGCAAAAACTCCTTTTGGAATGCAAAAAAAGAACAGAGAGTGAGAGGGAGAGAGATTGTGTTCCTTCTTTTGCCCTTCTTCAAATGAAGTTGGACACTTAAGGGGATATCCCCCCAAAATATGGCCTTATATGGTACAGTACCTCCATTTTATTAGGATCCTGAAATTCCCATTGATTAAAACAAGACAACCAACACCCCATGGTCAGTGAATGTTTTTGTCCAACGGCCGCAGGATTCCAAGATCTTGATGAGCAACCAACCTTTCCCACTGACCAGTGCACAGAAAGATCTGACGAACACTCAGACCTCTTTGACTCTTTGACTGGAGACGGATGGTTTTTTGTGGGCCATGGCGGGCCTATGAACAGAAATCGCTTACAGTAATTTCTGTCCAATTTCCAATGCATGTAAGCCTATATAGTATATAGGTTTGGGCCAAATGATGAGAAGATCTCAGTGAATATCTCCATCCTCGCCATCACAAGTCCTCCACAAATTTCAACTTCCCAGCATGTTTGTTCTGCTTGTTCTCCCAATATAGTCAAGATCACCATGGCCCCTTTTTTTTTGCCAGTGTTCCCAAACTTTTCCCAAGGGTTTTGCCAATTTAACCATCGATCCTCCCAGTTTTTGAGAGTTTTTGTGGCTTAGATGACTTAGATGCCCAGTACCATGGTTTATTGATGTTTACTGATTACGGGGGTACTCCTCCAATAGTCATTATCTGATACTTTTTTATGGTAAGTAACCTGGTATCCTCCCAATTAAACAGCCTAGCCGTTTGGGGTTGATTAATCCGGGGTTGACATTACCATCTGGTTGGTGGTTTGGAACATGGCTTTTCTGAATTTCCATCGGGAATTTCATCATCCCAACTGACGAACTCGCTCCATCATTTTTCAGAGGGGTAGGGCTCAACCACCAACCAGTTATGAATGGCCATACCCTCTGGTAAACATACCAACATAACTGTGGAAAGATCCGCCAATTTTTCATGGGAAAATCAACTCACCAAGCGTCAGCATATGTCACCATCATCCCATCCCGGAGCCAGGAACTTAGCCTTGGGCTTCGCCTTCATCCCCGCCTCCGTGGGCGCCTTTGTGGTCTTGGAACGGGAGACGGGCAGCAAACATCTGCAGGTGTGGACCACATGTGGGATGACGCCTTGGGGATGACGCCTTGGGGATGACGCCTTGGGATGGTGCTTTTGTTGTGGTATGATCACCTGGAATTTATCTTTCCAAACTGTTGATGTTTTTTTCTGAATGATCTTTTTGGGTGGTTTTTGATGCCTGATGCAACCATTTATGATCAACTTTATGTTATAACATTATAATCATAAGATATTTATATATAATATATTATCCAGAGTATTCTGTGAATTCTATTGGTGACTGAATTTTCCCACATTGCTTAAAATCAGCAAAGCTTCACATTTTCAGGTCATCAGCGGAGTGAACTTCGTGAGCTACTGGTTTTCCACCTGGATTTGGGCCCCTTGGCCGAGAAACCTCGCCTTGACCGTACTTAAGTTGCGAGTTTTCCAGCGAAAATTTTTGGGTGTTTTTTGTTAAGAATGACATAAACTAATTGTTATAAACTATCATAAACTTCAAATGCATAAATGCATCGTGGGCTTCTCCATGTCCAAGATGTTTGGCTAGTGAACTGGGTTTCTTTTTCTGTGTTGGTGCTGTTCGTACTGTTGGGTGTCCATTTGGTAAGAGATGCATTGCTGATTGATGCAGAATTGGATCCTGTTGAGTGCCAACATTCCGCCGCCTTGACATTTTGGCTCCGCCTTAAGAGCAATTAGATCTGCTCTCCGGTTTCCAAAGATCGGTTCTCTTTGAGGAGCCAAGGCAGAGCCAAGGAGGCAGAATCCAAAGTTTCTTTCCCATGGCGTACCACGACAGTGAACTGGTTGAACTTCGAGTCCGCGACGGTCTTGAGACTGAGTCTCTGGGCCAGACTGAAGCCTCACGGGTGTCACACTCTTGTGACCCTTGTGTTTTCTTCTTTTCAAGATATGGTTGTGCCGAAGGAGATCAGTGTGCATTCTGTCACATCCACCACGCATTTCAAGGTCAGATCGAAGAGCATTTCTGCACACGTCCCAACAAACTGAGACGTGCGAAGATCAAACACGCGATCTTGCTACAGATGGTCACTGCCAAGGATTTGACGGAGATGCAGCAGGAACTGCAAAGAAAAGCTCGCAGCCATCCCTATGTCCGGACTCTCATTGAGGGCTACCTAAACATGTCGTACATCTCCTCCCACAATGTGAGTATCGTCTTTTCTTTGTAGGACTATGTAGGACTATGTAGGAAGCTGCGTCCTTTGCGGCATGTGACAGTAGCAGACTTGCCACTATCCGTCCTGAATGAAACCGATGAAGTCTGTGAATCTAGACTTGTTTCATTGAGATCATTTAGTGTATCTGTAAATATAGACAGAAACGTATCTTGCTGTGGACATCATTGCCTACCTGTATTGCGCAAAACACTGAAGCTGTTTTGATCGTGGCAGCTCTCGGGTTTAGAGCCCACATTACAAATTAATATCCGATGTTTCACCAAACCTGACCTTCAGGGTAACATGTACCGCGTCTGTACTTTGAATATCCCTTCCGGATCCTTTGTTTGCAAGAGATATCATGAGATAATATGTACATAAATACAATACACAAATATATATATATATATGATTATATATATATATAATCAATATATTATACAATCATAATTGTCCCTTTCAAAGGTGGAGGTATTGCCATAGGAGCGGTGTACGGCCCTTCCATGAGGAATCAGGCCGTAGAAGTCCCGCAAATTGGCTGAACTTGCCACGACTCTGAGATAAAAGAACGCCATCTTGGGCTGGGATGATCCGCGATGATTGACTATGGTGAAAGCATGGGGGGCTGATGTCATGCTATTTCTGTTTGGGTCAAATTTGGGTAATGATTCAACATTGGAAGGCGTACTTCTCAACCTCTCAACCTGAGCGCTGTGACTATCTGTGCTTAGTCTTGACTGCTGACCCATCCACAAAATTGTGGAGTGAATTAACATGAATTAACGACCCATCTTCCAGAGTTGGATGGTCACAGCATGTCACTGTAGGACATCCTGAATTACCTGGTGGCCGCCTCCCTTTCCGTGCTCCTCATCGCTGCCTTTGGCGTCGACTCTTTGATCAGTGCTGAGACTTTGCCCTGGACCTGTTTGTCGGTGGGCACCAGGGCACCGGGGTGGTTTTCAGCATCTCAGGTTTCCAATGCGGTTTTAATGAGTTGAAACTTGCCAATTACATCATTGTAGATTTTTTAAATCTACCTATTCACCTCTTGGTGATCCTATTTTCGCTGGACATAGACCACTCGGTTGGGCGTTTCTTTCAGACTGCACGGTGGGAACTGCTAGTTTCACTCGTTGCGGGGAATGTCGGCCATTTCTTGCAGGTGCTGATGTACGGAGTCAGCTGCACATCTTTCACCTACATGTTGCATGGCAGCAAGAAAACGCTGACCACTTGGGGGTGCTCAATGCAAGACAGCTAAACTTTTCAGAATCTATAGTTTACTTTTAGTTGGTTGGGTCATGTTTGACACCATTTAATAATTCCTTTCAACACAAAATTCAGCTGTTTGGGTAGCACTTTTCTCTATACTTATTAGCACTTTCTGCTGAGGACAACATTGACCTCCAAACCCTTCCCATCCCGGTCATGGCATCATGGCCGAGGTTGTCCTTCCTCTTCAACTCCCACACTGCGGCGCAGAATTTGCTGTTGATTGTGTACCTCTTCACCGGTGGAATTCTCATGATCGTGACCATCATCTTGGCCATCCTGCCATCCACCAAGGACCTGATATGACCGAACGATCGCGACCAAAAATATCGTGGACTCGTGGACCTGATCTGAAAAGCTGGATGATCTGGATGCAAAACCTTGAAGAGTCATTCACGTGTTTTCGCAAAAAACAGACTTGGAAGATGGTCTCAACATTTGATGTTGGACATTGGAAGATATTGGAAGCATTTTAGGTCTCCAAGTACTTGTTGAATACTTGTTGAACTGGCCTGGTGATCTCTATTTTTGCGCAGTTGAGTGGTTTCAATCGGTTTCAACGCAGGATCTGGCACAAAATGTGCTGATCTACCTCTTCCGGACTGGGGGACCTGGGGGCTCCGTATTTCTCAACTGCAGCCACGCCAGAGATCGAAACCAAAACAGGATGATCAATGCATATCAATGCATGTGCTGTCAATGACTGAGTTTAGTTGCTTGTTTTTTGGAACCAACCGCTCATAGTGATCTAATCATATCTAATCACATCAATAGTTGGTGGTTTCATTCCATTCGTTTCATGTTTTTTGTTCTAAGGTTTCCAACCAGCTACCATCTCAACCAGCCAGGATTTTGCCCAACTTTTGTTTGGCGGATTCCCTGACGAATCTCATCACCCGGCAAAACCCTGGGCTCTGGCTGGACAAGGGCTGTCCCTTCGAGGGCTGTGCTCCCTACGATTTGGTGATCACCGGTATCTTGCTGGACAAATATGGAGATATGGAGGTCCAGGGGATGCTGAAACGGCAAACGTTGGTGAGGTTGTTGATGTTTTTTTATTGGTTTAACCAAGCAAATAACCATGGTGTTGTTGATGTTTTTATTAGACTGAAATTATGTTCATATGTGTTTTTTTTTACCATGCTTAAATCTGATGACATCGCTGGGTTTTGGAAAAAAATCGATTGATAGTTCAGGTTGCTCGGTCAAGACCTGGGCCAAGACGTTCACTTCTAAGAAAGACTTTGATTTGATGTACATACTATACATTACTATACATCATATATCATTACCGTTCATTACCATCGGAAAACCACATTAAAAAAACCTGTCCTCCAGCCATATCCTTCAGGTTATGATTTGCTGTACATGGGCGTGGGCGGTTTGCTGTGGTTCCTGGCCACTCTGCTCTTGGAACTGGCCTTCGCCACCCCCAAGCTGCGCGCCTGGCTGCAGATCCGCCGGGTGGATGTGCCGCGGGGAGGCGGATTTTTCGAGTGGTTGGTTAGGGATAGGTGGTTGGTTAGGGGTTGAAGTTGGCTGAAGATGGAACAGTTATAAAGATTTATAAAGTTGAAATAGTGTTGCTTTTATTTTTGTCAATTCATGGTGTTTGAGTCTGTTTGAGTGAGGGATTTGAGTAGATTTACCTGAAAATCAAGCAAGATGTATGGACCGGAAACGATCAACAACATAGAGAATGGATATGACCAACAATGATAGATGAATTCAATCCTGGAATAAACATGGTTTGGAATGTTTGTTTTGGACATTTCAATGCTCCAATTTGGATTTTGGGATGTCATCCACAGTGGCGCCGCAGATGAAGTTCCTTTGGATCGACATGTACAGCTGGAGAAGGACACGGATCTCAGGGTCCCCAGGGTCCCCGTCCCAGGATGTCCTTTTGGGAGGACTGAACAAAAATGGCTTTCCACAAGCCGGGAGGTTGGGATAGGAATTCCATGGAATTCCTATCCCAACATAATATCAACATAAATCGTACTGTAAGAAGTAATATTCCCGACATCTTGGAGGTATTTGATATTCCAATCAACAAGATTGAAGGATATCTGATAAAAATGGACATGTTAACACATATGGCTCATATGACCAACAACATTTGGTGATCGGTATAAGATTGGGGGAGCTTAAATAGACACAAAGAATGGCTAAGTGGAAATACCCCATGGTCATCAGGAATTACCTCTTCAACATCAGTGGGCAGCGTTTTTACTGAACCCAGACAGTGTGGAGTCAACTCCCCAAAAGCGGTTTGTTTGGACATGTCATTAGCAGAATATTTGTGCGTGATGCCGGTGTTGCATATCGAAAATTGGGCATCCAACCTTCAAATTGGTGGTGTTCTCAATTCTGAGATGGTTTTATAATGTTTTATACTTGTAGCATTGCCTTCAAATCACATCACATGAATTCCAAGCCAAATCACCCTGTTGAGCCTTCGCTAAATCCCAGCTCGTTGGGACCATCCACGCAGGAGAGGGTAGAAAGTGGCGCAGCAGATGATGAGATGGTCGTGCTGAAAGGGCTCCGGAAAGTGTTGCTGGGATTTGGTGGATGGGATCTGATGGATGGGATACATCGATATCATTCGATATCCACAATGTATATTCCCTACCCGAATGATCATGGCTTGTTAATGGGTTAGTAGCTTATCAAAGCTAACTCAGTGATACTCAACGGCCCACTCTTTGACGAAATCTACAAGCACTGATGCCCCTTTTTCAAAGTTGGGCGCCAGCTTTTCAAAATGGCTGAATTGAGAGTCCAGCTGACTTTTCAAGAATGTCAGCCATGTAAGTTTTGATGTGGCTTTGGGCATTCAAACCCATCAGGCACACTTTAGTAGCGGTATTCTGCGATGCAACTTTAAAAGCGTTTCAGCTCTCACATTGCATGAATGCAGTAAAGAATTAGTGAAGATCTATATGGGGGTTGGTAATTGTCCCATTTTGGGTATATTGGACATATCACCTTATAGTAGCCATTATAGACCATATACCTAATGGTTGGGTGATGTTCAATGGGGACATTTAATGACCCATGTATACGACGGAATCCTCCACTTTACTCACAGTCTGTTTGGATGTTGCTCATATGGAGCCATTTGATTTCCATTCTACACTTTGAATCTTTGATTTGAATTCTGAATGTCATTATAACATATCATATCATAACTAAAACTATTATAACATATATGTACATTATAACTACATTCTGATTTTTAATAACATTGAATTCTTTGATTTCCAGAACATATCATAACTACATTGTAACTACATTCTCTCATTTTCCCCCTCCAAGACCTTTTTGAACACCTTAATTTGATCACCCGCCGTTGCGCCATGAGGTTCCCGGGACGGCAAGGCGCTCCGCCCAAAGTGGCGGTGGACGTGTCTTGGCGAACTTTGCCCAGCAATCCGAACTTTAAAATGTGGCTTGAAATGGCTATAACTATTATGAATAATTAATAGGAGTGATAGTAATATATATATATATATATTAATGGTACAACAGCCATTGTAATCATGATAGTACATAACTGATAATAATGATAACCTAATGAATAATAGAAGTGATAGTAATAGTACAACATATAGGTACAATCAATTTTTGGAGATATTTGGAGATGTAATATTTAGAACAAGCAATCGTTGTCATTCGGAGAGCATAGAAACATGGAAGATCGAGATTGTGATTGCAAGTCCTTAAGAGGGCTTTGGGTCAAACCTGAGATTCTGATCTAAGCAGATTCGTGACATGACAAGACTGACCTTCATATCTCCATACATGTTTTTTTTTTTCTGAATAATGTTCTTTTGCCAGTGCGTAAAATCATATTTAAAAAAAAACATGTACACACTGACCACAAATAACTATTAACCTTTTCCATTTTTTTTTGGGATGATATTATTTGTATATCATATATTATCACCACTTCAAACACAGCTAAGTGACTCTTCCGAGGACATGTACTTCGGCATCCCGGAAGGCGAATGTTTCGGCTACCTGGGCCTCAACGGTGCGGGGAAGACCACCACCATGACGCCTGGTGAGATCCGGCTGGGTGTCTGAAAATGGCTTCTATACCAGTTATATGGCCATTTTTTATAGGGAAAGTGAGGAAATGACCATTGGATTTGGTGGTAATTTGGGGTGACTTCGCAGGACACCATGATGGCCATGCAAGACATCCTCAACGTTTCACCTGTTACAGTAGCGGCTAGCCCAATTCTCAAAGCTCCAGAACAAAAAGAAAAAAGTTGCTATTGGATCCTCACGATCACCATTAGTACTATATTAACATTACTATTATCATCTATTATCTAAGAGATTCTAAGAGTAATTATGATAATCAGTTACTATATCATCATTAGTACATATTAGTACTATTCACATTACTATTAAATCACCATATTAATATAGCACCATATGGTATTCACCAACCCTATGGTATGTATAGTTATGACATTTTTCGCGCCCAGCCGCAGTGGCCCAGGAAGATGCTCACGGGTGAGGAACTCTGCACGTCAGGCGAGGCGACTCTGGGAGGTTTCGACATCAAGACGCAGCAAAACCAGGTGCGGTGCTTAGGCAATGGATGGGGCTGGGGATGTCACATAGCTATTGAAAATGGCCATTGAAAACGTGGATTTTCCCATTGAACATGGTGGATCTTTCCATAGCTATGTTAGTTTACCAGAGGGTACTATTTTTACATTTTGATATTTTGTTGTTTTTTTTTTACATCATATTTGTGCACCAAAAAAAGTCATTTAGGGGTCTGTGATGTTCCATTCGTCATGTTTCACCTGGAGATTTTTGTGTTCTGCGTGTGGAATGTGGACCATTTCCGCGGCGTTCCGCCACGTCAGACGTCAGGTGCGCCGTTTGATCGGCTACTGCCCCCAGTTCGACGCGCTCATTGGCACCCTGACGGCGCGCGAGCACCTGACGCTCTTCGCGCGGATCAAAGGGATGCCGGAGAGCCGATTGCACGAGTACGTGCTGTGGCGATGCGATGGAATGATGGAATGGGGTGGTGGATATAACATTGGACATGCATGTTTTTGCAATGGTCTGCGCATTTTCTGTGTTTTTTGCGGGTTGAATAACTTCCAGTTTTTGGAGTTTCAGGAGCTAATTAGTGAAGCAATATAGTGACAGGCTTGGGATTTAATTTATGGGTTTTAACCAGCAAGAGATATATATATAGAGTCATTGAACCAGTGACTGATGGAAATGGTTTTATCCAGAAACGGGATTTACACATATTTACACCAAACTATAAGTTTTGGACAAATCATGTTTGGGAAAGGTGGATTGGAACACTCATCCCACATGAATGGAACTATTTAGCAAGCCACAGATTGGTGGATGTGTATCCCTATTACAAGTATATAGCATACCAAACAGACCTGCAACTTAACTTCTACGATAGATTTGCCATGTCAATGTTTAAGTGGTTTGATCTAGACACTGGTACATTGACACATTTCGTGACTTAGTACATTGATATGGTAGATGTTAGTACCTTGATATGGTAGATTTTTAGATTATGGCTATAGTACATCAACCACGTGTCAGGTAGATTCGTTGTTGGATCAGCTCACCTTGCGGCCCTATGCGGAGCCTTGGAGCCAACCCCTGGGATGAGGGGATGATTGGATGATAGGTGTTGTTTTTCTGCGAATTAGTTGGTTTTTTTCAGCAACAAACAGTTTTTGTTTTTTTTAATTTGATGGTCCCCCCATGTGAATTATGTTGAAGAGAATGTAGTAAAAGCTGCGCGCACGAGATGCAAGGAAGACTTCAATCCTGTCAACCCATCCCGACCCAAAATATCGTCACTCCAAAGCCTTGATCTGAGCCATCTGAGCCATGTAACAATGTGCCTGTTGATTGGTTAGCAAATGGGTGTTATACTATATACCCTCTGGTTATTTAACATAGCCATGGAAAATGACCCATTTATAGATGGTTTACCTATTACAAATGGTGATTTTCCATGGCTATGTTAAATAACCAGATGGTACCTGGTTTATTGTTTATGTGTGATAAGCATAATCCATATCTAGTAGGGACATACCTTTTAACTATTCACCAGCTAAAATGGGATGGTACGTAAACTTGCTGGTTCACTGCAGTAACTGATCAAAATGGCCCACTCATTCCTAATTCTCCCCAATAAGCCAGGTAGTACAACCATCTCAACCAATCAACATGTGTATTTTTCATGGCACAGTCTGTCGGACAGACTGGCTCAAATCCCTACCTTCATTGTCTAAAAATCCTATAGTTTTTCAGGATTAAATCTCAGTTTTCATCGTTTTCATGATGAATTTTCAGTTTTTCATCGTCAGTTCACTTATAACATCCCAGTTTTTTTTTCATGCTTTAAGCAGTGAAATCCCATGAAATCCCTAAATTTCATGGCCCTTCAGCATCCAGGACAAGCAAGCCTTCAGCTTCTCGGGCGGCACCCGTCGCAAGCTGTCCTTGGGCCTGTCCTTGGTAGGCGATCCCCGCTGCATCTTTTTGGATGAGCCGACCACGGGGGTGGATCCCGAGTCACGGCGCTTCATGTGGAAGTTGCGCCCTGGAAAAAACCATGATGGTGAAATGGTGGGGAAATGGATTGGGATTTTTTGAAGGCGAAAATGGATGAAAATGGGGTATGTTAAGATGGTTCAACCATGTTCAAGCCATAAAAGATATAGATTGTCACAATTAGGATTTAAATATTTCAGCACTGGAGGATGATAATCATCTTTGTAGACTGAAAGTTAAGTGAACATATTCCAACCATGGATTGGTTCAGTGGTTCCTTGACATGATTCTGAACTTGAGAGGGTGAAGGCGCAATTTTGAGGTACTTGGATCCATTGAATGCATCAACTTCAATGCACCAATGGTTCACTAATTTGCTGCGGCCATAAAAACATCCATTAACTAATTGCATGCTGGACACTGCAATTCTTTTCTGATTCCGAAGATTCGAGGATTTCCAGCACAATGCTGGGGCGTGCAGTCATCTTGACTACGCACTCTATGGAAGAGTGCGAAGCTTTGTGCAGTAGATGCTTGGTCGACTCCAGAGTCTAGCCAGTCTACCGGACCTGTGAAGTGCCTACATCATTGCTGGCAATTAGACTTTCCAAACAGCGTGTCAGCACTGAGCTCAAGAAAAAACAACACAATATCCGGATTATGGTCCGAAATATATCGAAATATGGCATCACAGATCTTGACTATTCTCAGTAGACCCAAATCTTCGCCTTTTTGTTGGCCTTTGTCAAGTAAGTCTGAAATCCCTCACCATCATCCAACATGTATTAAGGAACTGGTGCCTGTGGAGAATTAAACCGTTCTCGGTCTACTAAGTCATATTAAACCAGATTAAACCATAGTGAACCTTATTTTAATTAAACCACATTAAACCATGGTAAATCATAGTAAACCATCCATCCAGCAGTTCCCTCACTAGGAATTGGCATCATGGTGAATGGCCGGCTGGTCTGCTTGGGGTCAGCCTCCCAACTGAAAGCCACTCATGGATATGGCGCCTCGCACTGCTGGAACTGCGTTGACAGTCGTTGATGGTTGACTTGCCCTTAATAGGTTATCATGATGGTCTATTTGGATCCACCTTCAAATTTCAGCTACGAAATGGGGAGGACTTGGGCTACAGTACAGATTGCCAGCCAGGATTTTTTTGTACAAACAGGAGGGGTTGTGCCCCCCATATCATCCATTTATAGCTGGGATTTTCCATGAAATAAACTAAATAAACCATCCATTTGGGCATACCCCCAAGACTATGGAAACCTCCATATTTTTGTCGATTTGTGAATTGACTTCCCCTGTGGCATATCTTGTAGTTTACGAATAATTAGCCCTGTTTTGTTTGTTGCCATGTTCCTTATCCCCATCCCCCATTGGACCATTGTGGATCCAGTGGTGTCGAAGGCTACCAATTCGAAGTCACCTTCGATGCTTCCGCAGATCTGGCGGTGGCGCATCAGGCGCTGGGCGCCTTCCTGGAGAAACAGCCGCGCGCTCGGCGGTTGACCATTGGTGGGATCCATGGAGCACCATATAGCAGCACCATGGATCCTATGAGAAATGCTAGGTTTATGACATTACCATAAGGTTTTTGGATATCTTTGGTTAGCCATGTTACATATGTTACAGCTGGAATCCATGTTGGAGGTGCATGGATTGACGTGTTGCGAAGAAACCATGGATCACTGCATGAGATCTACACGGGTCGGGCAGCAAACATGTTTTTCACGGATCCCTCAATTGAATTATAAGATGTTGAACTATGTCTGGGTTGAGGCCCGTCATTTAACAATAATGGTAATGACCAACCGACTAACAAAAAGCTATTGAAAATGGCTATGTATAGTGGATTTACCTATTAAAAATGGTGGATCTTTCCATTGTTTTTTGTATGTTTACCAGAGGGTATAGCCATTTATGGTACATGCTGCACGTCCCAAGATCCTTCAACGCTCCCTCCCAAGGTTTACTGGGGTACGTGTGGAGGAAAGTTTGCCCACACGCCCACGGGCCAGGTGCCTTAATGGGGAACTTGGGAACAGCTGATGGGTGGCTTCAAAGATCCAAGCAACATGGGAT
>Ga0126342_10013690_pt1 | contig 14343 bp, 11 predicted proteins | sample Cyp1metagenome_FD_92528 | JGI IMG/M metagenome (GOLD analysis project Ga0126342, IMG submission 92528) | Coral microbial communities from Lord Howe Island, Old Settlement Bay, Australia - Cyphastrea 1 metagenome | ecosystem: Host-associated > Invertebrates > Cnidaria > Coral ...
CAAGCACCTTTCGGTCCATCAGTGGCTTCGCTCTGCCATCCCTGATTCACAACCACCAACCTCTCCTATAGGTTTCCTATTTTTGAAACTTCCGCCACCGCCTTGTGCGGTACTACTGGTAAAGAATCAAACAAGCAATCCCCAAATGGTAGGATATGGTAGGTTTATCCCCTGTTTTTGGAGGCATACGGCACACCCGTAAAAAAAATCCGAAACAAAAGTTAATATTAAATCAATACCCCTTTTCAACATCATTACATTCTCAATATACAACCGCTCATCAAGTCAATTGTCTATAGCCATATGATATGATATCTTCAATGAAGGTTTAACCATAAAAAAAACAGGGGGACCCCTGTCTGTCCAGTCAGGGTTTCAATACTCACTTGGTCATCCATGACGACTGGATGATTTGGTCCTAAGATTTGGGCGTTGTGGTGCTGCTTGCTGCATCGGCCACTGCACACCGCCGCCCTAGGCAAATCTTGGCAACGTGGCCATCATGGTGGTGTAGCATGGGTGTTTTTTTTTTTTACGGAACCCTGGGTGTTCCTACGAAGAAGCAAGGGACTTCCTATAGGCTTCCTCTTCACGAATTTTCTGACATCCAACTCTGGGAAGCAACAATCTTGGGATATGAATAATCATAATGATATGACATGATATGACCAATAACACTGAGGATTTACCTGACAATTTCTGGAGGTTTTTCAGGGATAGGTTGCTGGGTCAGCAATGGTGCTTTACCAGGGTGCCAGGGTGCCATTTAGGGCGAAAGGCACCAAATAATCTCCAGAGTGTGACTACAATCCATCCCAAAAAATAGCCACCATACAGTGGCGTTGGTTTATCCCATTAAAACATCTTAAATCTCTGGTAAACATACAAAAAACTATGGAAAATCACCATATTTCATGGGAAAAACCACTATTTCTATGGTCATTTTCAATAGCTATCTTGACACAACCAGGCCGGGTAAATCACCAACCAGGTCCGACTGCTCCACCGCCACTTGCTCCGTGGTGCACCGTGCACCTGGTCGTTGTTCCTCCCAGTGATGGTCTGCAGGGCGTAGTTTTCCAGTGCGCGCCTAGCCGTGGTTCGCCCTTTGGTCATGTAACATGGCCATGAACAAAACCTCATAAAACATGGTGATTTATGGTTATTTAATATATTGAATAGGTAAAAAAAACATCACTAATATAGGTAAAACACATATGATTGACCATTTAACATGGCTTTATTTCATAGGTAGATCCAACTATTAATGCGAAATCACCCGGAAAATCATAGGGAATTCATGGAACTCAATGGGCCCTTTGGGCCATGGCTTCCTTCCGTTCGCTATGTGAAAAATCACCGGAGGATATCCAGCAGATCCCAATTAAAACAGGAAAACCATAGGAAAACCATAGGAAAATGGAGGTTATACCCTCTGGTTATGTCAAGATAGCTATTGAAAATGGCCATTTATAGTGAGTTTTTCCCATTAAAAATGGTGATTTTCCGTAGTTATGTTAGTTTACCAGAGGGTATATCCTAGCCTAGTGCATTTTTCAAGGGAGAAATGATGATAAACCATGAAATGTTGGGACTCTCCCATTTTTTGGGACAAAAGCAATACTATGTTTGTCTCAAAGACTGAGAGTTTTCAGGTGTCACCTTTGTTTCATGGACTCTCCCATCATCACATATACCCTCTGGTAAACCAACATAAGTATTGAACGTCACCACTTTTACAAGTACATCCTCTATACATGGGCCATAGCAATGTTACTGCGGGGTAGTCTCTATCCTCTGCAATCCAACGGGATGTAGGTGAAGCAACTCGCCCAACAATTTGATGCTTCCCTGCAGCAACCAAACATCAGTGGTTGCCTAAGTAATTCGTGCCAGACCCATTATCTAATGGCGCATAGAACATCGTTCTCAGTCATATGATGTCACATGTATGTTTTGATGATTTGCCGTTTAAGCCAGTACATTTCATGCAGGTGTGTCTAAAAATAGGGCAACCCGAAATCCGATGGTTAATCATCATCCTGTTAAAATTGCAGTTTGTGCCGTATACACCATTTTCTGCCACACCCAAATACCATTATGCATTGGTTAAATCATATAAATCATCAATTTTTGTTAAAGAATCACCTTTTATGGCAGGCTAATATCCTCATTGATTGGTAAATTACCCTGGTTAACGGTAAATGCCAAAACTACCAATCCAAGTTTCCCCATATCATGTTACTAGGCTTGTATAAGTTTGTGATATATCCCATCAAAATCCCATACTACCCTCTGGTAATTTAACATAGCTATTGAAAATGCCCATTTATAGTGGATTTTCCCATTAAAAATTGTGATTTTCCATAGCTATGTTAGTTTACCAGAGGGTAAATCCCACTAAACCATACTAAATCCCACAAAATCTCCATCGAACACCATCTCCGACTGCCATGCCACCTTGAATCCGGGTGCTTGTCGATGGCCTGGTGCTGGAAAACTTCATGGGATTTCTTGGGAGTTAACCCGGGAACATGTGGTTGATGGGATAGCAATGGGGATGTGGTTATCCTAAATAGACATATGGTTTATATAATTATGTAGATTTACCATGTGATTATGATGTATATTGTATATATATATACACATAATTAACCAGATGTTCCATTATATAGTGGCCATATGATGGGATATCCTAAATGTCTGAAGAGAGTGATTTAACTAGGCAACATGTTGGTTTAACTAGGGAAATGTTGGATTCTCTTTACAATATACTATATAAGAATATATAAGAATATATAATAATATATCATCGGATATAGAATCACATAGAGTATGATCAAATGTGATAGTCTGGGTCTGTCTAAAAATTGCTATACCCATCAAATGGAACCCAACCATGGGAAAGCACCAGGGGACTTTGGGAGACATCCTCAGGTACCTGGCCACGCCATGGCCGGTTTCGTTCAATGATGGTCGACCTTTGAAAAGTGGGTGATTTGATGATGTTCCAGTCAACTGTTAGTTGCCAGAGGGTATATCAATATATTCCGTTTGTATTCCTATGATATCCCATCAACTAGCTATATTTTCCCATGATTTCCCACGATTTCCCATTGTGGAATCAGTGCTAAACAGCCGTTCTTTCCCGGAACCGACCCAAGAAATCGGATCCCACCACATCCCACCTGAACGAAGACCGCCTTGGGGATCTCCAGGGTGAAGACAAAGGTCTGAGCTCTCACCTGCCGCTGGATCCACAGAATCTAGGAAATCCAGTGGGAAATCATGAGGAAACCCTCAACGTTTGCAGGTTGGGAACTGGAAAACCGCCATTCTTCAGAGGTAAATCAACGAACTAAATGCTGGTTGGTGGTATACCTACCCCTCTGAAAAATATGAAAGTCAGTTGGGATGAGTATTCCCACAATATATGGAAAAAAAAATCCAAATGTTCCAAAAACTGTTAGTTTGAGGGCAACCAGCTATATAGGACCACAGACACTTTTAGGCTTTTGAATATACTGCTGATATGATTGATATGGGTCTGAGTGTTTCACATGTCAATCTGTGGTTCCGGTCACTAGGATCGTGCCGCCCCTGGGTGACCCCGACAGTGCAGGGCCGCTGATGTTCCGCACCGAGAATCACCAAATCACCAATGCAGGTATCTGAAGGCGGTCGCCGAATGTACGAAAGTTCCATCAACTTCGCTATCAGGTATTTTCTGGTGATTACCCTCTGGTAATTTAACATAGCTATGGAAAATCACAATTTTTAATGGGAAAATCCACTATATATAAATGGCAATTTTCAATAGCTATGTTAAATTACCAGAGGGTATTTTTTTGAGGATTTCTCCATACTCAGCAAGATTTTGGTGGCAACTATAGTTGAGTCAATGATTCCCTTCACTACTGTACCCAGTAGGATATTGATGGTGAAATCGTCGTAAAGAACCGTGAAGGATGACCAAGACAACAGTTTTAATGTCCAACCTGCCTGTTTTTTTTAAAGGGGTAAACTTTGGGTAAACCTTCAAAGCCCTCTATTTTCATCAACCAACCAATGGGAATAACTGGACATCTACCCTCTGGTGAACTAACATAGCAATGGAAAATCACCATTTTTAATGGGAAAATCCACTATAAATGGCCATGTTCCATTGCTATGTTAGTTCACCAGAGGGTATGAAGACAACATGAACACAATTCACCATGGTATTCACATGCGACACCTGGAGGTCTCCAGTGGTCACCATCTATGAACCTCTAAGATTCACTAACATCGATGTGGAAAATCCAGCATTTGTCAATCAATGTCCTACAAAACATTTGGTTTTCCATATCTATCTGAAAATTTCATCATAATTTCATCTAGGGTACTATGTAAAGAACTCCAGAGGGTTTTCCATTCCAAATTCTTGTTGCAAGGCACCGCTCATTAGTCCAACCTTGCTTCTGACAATCACTACAGGATAAACGGCGGTTTTCCATCCTGATAGAACATATAATTTTCTATGTTTAATATACCAATGGTATAATTTTAATATACCAATTGATAAACATACCATTAACCAACCAGGTATCTTTGAAACTGCTCGTGGTGTTCCGGTGGGATCAATTCCGTCCAATGCGTCCAATGCCCAGAGAAGACCGGGATTCAAAACTCAGTTCTTGTGAATCATATCCCAGAGGATCCATGGTGCTGCTACATATGCTAACATGACTGGGATATATTGATGGGATCCATGTTAACATATGTAGCAGCACCATGGATCCGTCATGGGTATTGATATCATCAATATCATCCCAAAGAATTGATATCATGCTACCCATGCTTAGTTCACCCAGTTCCCAAAATCTCATGGTTTGGAGAATTGTTTTCCCAACGTCAAGTTTTTGCATTCAATTAGAGTGTCCCAAACGTATTGATTGACAAACTTCAAAATTCTCAATTCTATCTAATATATTCTAATATATGATCACACGTGACATGTCTCATAATGTTGATCCTGTTTCAGAACTAGCCAAAAAGGTCCATGTTTTCTATGAATTCGGGGCCCTGGGGCCACAGCTCTCCATACTTTGTGGTGCAGTTGAGGTTACTTTCATGAGTCCAACCATGGGACCAAGGGAATCTATATAAACCCCCAGAGGTGGGGATATAACAACTATGGTTCTATATCCACTTACAGTATAAGTGGAACTACTCTGCACTTCCTAGTAATTAATTGGCCATGCCAAGGGTTGACCTTGACAATTGGATGATTGGAATGATCATCCTCTGCAAATGATCGGGCTCTGAGTCTTGGACTTGTTTCATGCATGCGACGACCATCTTTTTCCTCAAAGGCAAAGGTTGAAATGCTTCACGCGAGAAGTTGAGGTCGTCTTGTATAGCCTATATGGAAATTTCATATGGGTTTGTTTGCAATAGGCTACCCCCAGATTTCAATGGATTATCATAAGTGTTCCTTCTAAAATTGCTGGTGGTAAACCCTGTTTTCGGACATATAGTTGACCGATCAAACTCTGAGATCCACAACCTGCGGAAAAAAAGCAAAATAAACCCAACTGTTGCTAGCTTTCGACTTCAAATATGCCGACAAGGTTTGTAAATAGCTTAAGTTTATGGTAGTAGATATATCTAATTATCTACAGCTAATGGGAAGTGTAAGACTGGGGGCCTCACATTGTAGTTGCTCCCTCATACATATATATATATATACAATTATAATATATATATAATTTATATATATATATATATAATTTATATAATTGCACACATACCAGCAGTATGAGCTCAAAGTTGCCACAAAGACATCAAATGACATCAAGTTGGTGCCATGTTTTTTTTCCAATGTACCCCATCAAAACATCAAGTCCATTGGCCATAACTTGGGCTTTCTATAGTAACTAATTATGCCTGGTTGGGGGTTTCAACCCCTCTGAAAAATATGAGTTCGTCAATGGGAAGGATGACATCCCATATATGATGGAAAATAAAATTCATGTTTGAAACCACCAACCAGGTAGTGATTTTCCACATATGTTTCCATAAAACCATATCTTTCCCACTGATTTTCCATAGTAACTAATATATACTATCATATATATATACCCTTTTCGTCCATTGGCTCATCAGCATCTCCATGAATCATGGCGGCCACGGTCCACATCGGTCCACCGCGCCCAAGAATGTGGGATACCCTGGGGATACCCTGGGTGCCCCGAACCACAAAAAGAGCACCACCGCGGACCAGGAACATTTTTCCCTTGTCCTGGGAAACGTCAACGTCCAAAGTTTGGGAAAAAATGGGGTTAGATCAGTCAGATCTCGTTTGATCAGTTAGATCTCACTGCTTCAAAAGTTCGGGACTAAGCCTGTACTTTAGCCGAGCCTTTTGGCTGTTTCTCAAAACCCTGGTATCCCACCGAAGCCGACACTCAGTGGATCTTCCAAACATCATTAACATCATTCACAGTTTAACAAAGAAATATATCGAAAGCATCGATTTCACACAATAAGCATATATATATATATATTTGTAAACAAAACCAACAAAAAACACAAAAACATACAATATATATATACATATCAATATATTTTTTAAAACTTTAAAGACGTATAAACACCACCATTTTTAGATTTCCCTGTCCAGGCCTGCTTCGCCTGGATGAACAAGGTCTGTCCCGGAAGATAACCTCCGTGGGCTTCGCACGAGGCATCACCAGGCGTTGCTAGAGATTTTTGGAACAAAGAAAAGGAACATACTAATAGAGAAAACTGGATAGATATGGGACTAGAAATTCTTAGTTCATCTTATTTTAGCTAAAAATCTTATATATCAAATAGAGAATCTTGTTTTTAGAAAATGATCAAACATGGGACAATCCATTGAAGAATACGCAGTTCAAGGGAAACCACCAATCTGAAAATAAGGGATTTACTATCGCACGCTGAAGATTAGTAGATAATAATTTTCTGCCAAGCCAGAATTCATCATTGAACCCGGTGTATTGTTTTGCGAGTTGGAAGTCCCCCCAACGCACTGGTCAGCTCAACATAGTTTGACCCATGCAAATTATAAGGGACAACCAGTCTAACATGTGTGGAGTTCAACGACGTCGTAATTACTAACACTCTGAACGAGAATAGTAGATTATATGAGTCTAGTTCTGTGTACCATCATCCACTGTCTAAAGCATCAAGTTCACAACACATGTGCGACGTTATATAAAAAATCCCCTAACCCATATCAGGTGGGATTTTCCTTCTTGTGACTGTGAGGCAGAATAAACCAATATCATCAATATCATACATGTGTAGATAATTATATATATATATGTGTTGTTTGGCCTGAAAGGACAACAGAACGGATGCACAACACAAGCCAACAAGTGCGGGTCAGCTCAGAGGGGTAGCCCAAAAGTGTAAATATCACAAGATATCACAAGATCATGTCATCATGTCATTTTCCCAGTGGCTTCCCCCCAAACAAAGTCATCCAGTATCATCCAGTCATGCCATGTCGAGCCAACAACCGATTTGAAAAGCGAGAGACTTCGAAGTTGAGCGCCGGCGCACAAGTCCTGAAGAGGTCTTTCAGGCCAGTGGCCACTGACCATGATTTCCCAAGAGATGTCGCAGGAGGGGTCAATGACTTGGATACTATCTTTCGGGCGATGAACATCCAGTTGCCAAGATCTAGCGTCTGGTGAAAAATCAGAGTACAGGCATTTGACCCATACCAACATGACCCACTTATGACCCACTTACCACTCAATCAACCGTTGCTGTTGTGAACAAGGCTGGCAGTGATATGGACACCTTCTTCGACAGCTGGCATTGCAATGGTTGGAAGCTGTCCAGGTGGAAATATGCTAAGTCGTTTGGATCATACACACATCAATCGTACGAGTACAATTTCATACAATTTCTTCACGGATGATCTTTGCATGTTTTAAGTTTTTTGTTATCGGCTGACTGGGTATACCCGGTATACCCCGCAGGTCTCTTATTTGTATATGTATGATATATGATAGGCATTCTACAACCATTTACAGCCGTAGAATTGATATATGGTATATACCATGATATACACATTTACAACCATTTACACAACCATTCTACAACCATGTTCTATCTATGTATGATATATGATACAAATGTTCTACGCAACAGCCGTAGTCATTTCTTGAGTGGCTAAAAAAAACCATAACCTCTGACAAATTAAGAGTTCGACCCTGAAAATCACCCATTTTTCAGTGGTTCCACTATGTTTCACTCATCTCCCAACCCCGAACAAAAAAGCCAGGGTCAACATGTTAATTTACCAGAGGGTAAACATGATTTATTTCTAATGGTCACGTCAATAATGGTGGGTTAATCGTTGGTTAATGAATTAATTTACTGGAGGCTAAATTCTGTCCTGGATGAAATTCATGGAGACTTTGCCAAAAATCTCAGTGGTCGCTACCTGAGTTTCGTCAACAGCTGCGCCCCTCGTCCGGAAAAAAAAGCTACGCGGATCATCACGGCACTGACATGCACTTACTATAGCTGGTTAACAAGCCTAGTTACAATCCATGTGTATCCATTTATATGTATACTATATATATAGATTATGTGTATATATATATATATCATAAATATGTATATATATATATATGTACATTATAATATAATATTATATATGTGTAACATAATTATATATACAGTATTGGAAAACCCACTTCGGGGACTTCCTAACCAGGGTTCTTGACCTACAAAATGGGACGATCCTGTATGATCTGCTATCCCAAACAAATGGCCTTGCTGCCTTTCTGCAAATGCATGTACCCGGCCTGGTAGTTTAACAGTTTGCTATTGAAAATGACCATAGAAATAGTGGATTTTCCCATTAATAGCATGGTGATTTTCCAGTTCGCTTTCTGTATGTTTACCAGAGGGTAAATGCATGTAAAACCGCACAGAAATTTTCTGCACTGTATGTGTCTCTGATACGCTGCTTGTAGCCTGAAGCCAGTTGCTGATGTGTTGCTGATGTGTTGATCCGTCTTTCTCACGTCCGTAGCAAAATGTGGATTTGACCCAGCACTTACCCTCTGGTAAACATACAGAAAGCTATGGAAAATCACCATGTTGAATGGGAAAATCCACTATTTCTATGGTCATTTTCAATAGCTATGTTATGCTATGTTAGTTTACCAGAGGGTACACCTCACTGTTCAGTTCTTATTGTCATGTTTTGTCCTGGAACTTCAAGAGGTGAATCCTCATTTCCCCACATGGCCACGACTTGCAAGTCGTGGGGTCCCCAGTGAAAAAAGTTGGCCTTTTGAACCCTATTTCTCCCTACCCTCTAGTAAACTAACATAGCTATGGAAAATGGCCCATTTATAGATGATTTACCTCTTAAAAATGGTGATGTTCTATAGTCATGTTAGTTTACAAGAGGGTATTTACTATAGTTATAAGATGTTTTTTTTAGCATCATAGACATTGATTTTTCCAGAAAGTGATTGGACTTTTATTTACAGTTATGAACCAACCTTGTCTATCGTTTGGGGGCGAAAAAACTCGGGTTTCTGAACAGCTGGGCCCCTGGGACACCCTGGGACACCCTGGGACACCCTGCTAGATGCTGTAGGGAACTGGCGGCTGGCCTCAGATGGTAAACATCCCACATCCCAATCCCAGTATTTACAGAGTTTCAGTGTGCTTCATAGGAATCCCAATAGGTGCAGGATTTCGCAACCATCGACAGTATACATATATAATGATTGTAATGAGTCTTTTTGTTTCGTTGAGATTATATCACTGGCAAACAACGGCACAACTTGCATAGCTTTCTGTTCCAGCATCTTCCGCTGGAATGCCCAATCTCACAGGAAACTGCTTTGTCCCCTAATATTATGCCGTCTTTTCTTTCTGCAAGGCCAACTTGGGTTTTTTGTTTAATAAAGGAGTCAAAACAAAGTCAAACATATAAACAGGAACCGTTCCAATAGTTTTCCCGAATCATGAATTCAGCAAGTTGGAATGAAACACGTCCTTGTGAGTAGATCTAGGCCACTGAATGACTCGGATGCGACCAGTTCTGTTTTAAGACTCTGTGTCTTCATCAAATTCCTATGAACATCCGCTTCCAAAGCCATGGTTCTTGATGGAATTTCATGGTTTATCCTTGATTGTGAATGTCTTGAGGAAGATTCAATGTGTCTTCAATGCTTAAGTTGTTTTTGCATTTTCCAGAATTTCCGTGATTTGACATGGATTATCATGGATTCTCCGTCTGTTCACCGGCCCTATTTTTTTTTTTCCCCTCCAAGGCACAGGATCTCCTCCATGAAGGGCGGAGGCCTCCTGGGATCTGCAAAATGGTCCAGTACTGCTTGGGTGAAGACAGTCTGCACCAGCACAGCTAAATCTCAGCCCAAAGAAGATGAAACCACATATATATATATACCCCATAGGATCCAGGTATGCTATATATGGTAACATTTACCATCAATATACCCCAAATGTTAGCATATATACCATACATGGATCCTTTTTAACCATCTTGAAAACTGATGGAGTTCGTCAATGGGGTTGGGATTCTCCCATATATGAAATGGAAAATAGAAAATGTTCCAAACCACCAACCACACTATATATAATTATGATTATGTCTATAGGATCTATATATATATATATACATAATTATACATAAATGGAGGTGATTAAAACAAGTCCCATCTCCGCTAATATTGAATACCCCCCATTTGAAACCCTAGTTGTGTATCGAATCTGTTCATTTGGGAGCCAAATTGGGATGGTATGTAATAATAGTTGTAGGATCATCCCACAGCAACCGTAGCTATAACGACAACCGCACGACAACGGAACCTATGAAGCATGGTTTATTTCACCAACGATGGGATCCTCCAAGTAGGGGGAGGAATAAAGATTATATCCGATTTATATAGGATACCCTCTGGTAATCTAACATAGCTAGGGGAAAATCACCATTGTCAAAATGGTAAATCATCTATGTATATCTCTATATAATTATATGTATTATATATTATATAAATGGGCATTTTTCCATAGATGCGTAAGAAATCCACTCCAATTGCACCGTGACCAGCCACAAAGCTGAGCCCTTCGGCCTCTTGTCATAGTGTCGCTGCAGGGCATCCGTCAAATCCTGCGTGAAAACCAAGGTTCGTTTCCCCAATGTTGAGATGTTCATATTCTGAAACACCTCATCAAAAAAATGCAAAAACAACACTTCACTGGAAGTGACCTTGATGACTGGAATTGTGTGTGTGTTTCAGCGGACTGGGGGATGAAAGAAACAAATCTCAGCAAATATAGTAAATCTCAGCAGCTAGCTGCTTTGACAACCATAAGATCATGATAATTTCACCCGCCCCAGCTGCGATTCACAATCCTTCTGCCGAATTTCCATGATGGCAGCAAAGGGACTCACCACCTCAGAGCTCAGATATGCCATACACTTTTTGTTGCTACAATCTTGTCACACTGACTGGCTTATAAGGGGTTCTCAGTCCTCATAATACTTTCCAACTATATAGAAAGTATAACCCCGAGCCTGATTACATCTGATTGCAAAAATTTGTCCCCTGGCCACTGCCCAGATGTTTCCCTTCAGACATACCCTCTGCTCAACCAGCCCACAGAAAAACCCAAGCCCTTGCCAGTTCTGAAAATTCCTTGTCCTCTAGAATTCGGGGCATGTCCACTCCCAAATTAGATGTACCCTCTGGTAATTTAACATAGCTATTGAAAATCACAATTTTTAATGGGAAAATCCACTATTAATGGTCATTTTCAATAGCTACGTTAAATTACCAGAGGGTAAGATGATGTAAGATGTTTTGAGTTGATTGTTCACTGGTCTGCTGAAACACACATCCCTGGTGTCTATTTGGCGAGGTTGCTTCACCGCGTTCCCAGTTATATACCCATCCCGAACCCCTGTTACGGGACCCGGTTCCAGCCTGCGCCACGGTGCCGGGGGTTCGGGAAATACCAAACTCAGCGTGCCAGATGTTCGACTGGTGGGCGAAGAATTGCAGGATGTTTTAGGGCATGGTGGCGAGAAAAATTGGGACTGCTTCATTTCACATCATCTTCCTGCCAAAGTGGCTTTTGACATCTGAATCCTGTCTGAATCCATCTGCATCTTGGCAAAACAGTAGCAAAGGATAGCGAAGGAATCTCGTGGTTGCTGTCATTTGTTATTCACAACACATGTCTCAAGTTTGAGTTTGGCAGCTTTTGCTCCGAAGCTGCATATTTGATGAATGAAAGAGCCCCTGACGAAAAGTCAGGTTGAATCTGTGACTCTTGATATCGAGTATGCACAAATGATAAGTTTCCACCCATACCCAGCCCTTTTTGGTTGTGTAAATCCTCGAATTGGTGAAATGTCCTTCATCAAGATAGATTCAAGTCAACCCTGGATCAATTAACCCTAATAATTAATTAGCTGAATCATTGGCGAGTTACCCAAATTTAGAAGCACTTTTTGCCAAAGAATTGGCGTCTAACCCTACACAGCTGGCCGTGTTCACCCTGTTCACCCTGTTCACCGAGTTCGCCCACCACCGTGTCCGACACCGCAAAGAGTGATCCCGAGGACACCTGGCGATGCTTCGGCTTATACATCGTTTAAAAACTGAGGCAATAAAAAATGGAAACTGCCTTACTCATGACCTTTCTTCCAGTGTGAAAAGACAGTGTGAAAAGACTATAATAAAACATATTATATACATTTACACTATGTATGTATAATATACGTAAATCTACAGCACAAATACCTGTAGTGGAGCGTGCTGAACCAACATCGTCCCTATGCCCCAAATTCCGTGTTTCAGGTGACAAAGACGCTACGCAAATATCTCAGTTCTAGTACTCCAATATCAACTACATCCGGAGGTAGAACACTCAGCTCATATCACTCTTTGACCGAAGAACCAAGCACAAAAAAGATGGTAACCCCCATACCCCATATGTATAAAACTTGCAAGAACAGACACAGAAATGCTTCAAATGGCAAAACTAGGTGTTTATTGTGTCAATTACCCCATGTTGATCCATTTTGCACATCTTTCGGATTTCTGTCGTGAAGATTTCGTCCACAGACCCGTTCTCACGCCTCCTCAAGTTCTTGCCGGAGCTCGTTTTGAAGACCTAGGGATGCAGCCCACAATGAGAATGAACACCTGAGGTGATCAACAAGAACAAGAGATTAAGTTGGGGTTTGAAAAACTTATATACACACAATTATACACACACACACTGTATAGATACAAAACATGTGTGTAACATGATTAAATCATAAACCTGATTAGATGGAGGATATGAGAAAGGATATTGGAAGTATCGTCAACACAAATTTGAGTTTGTGAGATGTGTCCATACTAACCTGTCTTCGGCAAGTCAAACTTGCAGAAAACATGGGTCAAAAAACATCGCACCAAACAATCATGTTTGGTAAAACAAATGAAATTGTAGCAACGAGGATGTGCTGCAAAGCCATGACTTGCTTACCCTCCAAAAAACACCAAAAATGTAGCAATGGAAAGTCCAACATCTATCAATCTGGGAATAACATGGAATAACTCCATTCATGAAGATTTCCCGTTGCCACATTTGATTGCCGCTGCCATCATCCTAATCGCGCTAAAGATGTCTTAATAAGACAGGCGCTGCAGACGCCATACTCCACGACGTAGATGCAATCGTTGGGCCTTGGTGGCAACATAGCCATGGTGACTTGGTCTGACGGGATCCAGTGTTTGTAGCACTGAAAAAGGCTGTTCAGGAGTTGACTCGAAGTCCGGCATCCACCAAGTATACTTATACAGCTATGACTCCAAAAATAGCGAAATGTAATTGTATATTGACATGACTCAGAATCGCAATGCCAAACAAACACTTCCTAATAGCCTTTGGTAAACAAACATAACTATGGAAAATCACCATTTATAATAGCTAGATCAACTATTTCTATGGGCCAATTTCCATAGTTATCTTAGTTTACCAGAGGGTATCATCCAACAAAACACATATGTTAAAGAAAAAAAGCTGGTGAACATGTGGGTAAGCTGACGTTACCCAGGCATCACCTGAACAGCCCCATACTCAAAGATTCCTGTAACCACCTAGGTCCCGTGGCACATCTCAATTCATCCCGGAACAATTCGACATCCTGAAGTATTTAGTTTAGACATATATATATAGATATTAACTATATATATATGTTATCTATATATATATATATATATAATATATATATATATATATTATCTATATATATATATA
>Ga0126342_10013691_pt1 | contig 14343 bp, 10 predicted proteins | sample Cyp1metagenome_FD_92528 | JGI IMG/M metagenome (GOLD analysis project Ga0126342, IMG submission 92528) | Coral microbial communities from Lord Howe Island, Old Settlement Bay, Australia - Cyphastrea 1 metagenome | ecosystem: Host-associated > Invertebrates > Cnidaria > Coral ...
AATCACCTTTCGCTCCATCAGTGGCTTCGCTCTGCCATCCCTGATTCACAACAACCAACCTCTCCTATAGGTTTCCTATTTTTGAAACTTCCGCCACCGCCTTGTGCGGTACTACTGGTAAATTATCTATAAATGGGCCATTTTGCATAGCTACGTTAAATAACCAAAGGGTAGATGTTCATCCTTTTTGGGATTGGCTCACTAAAGCACCAAGCGAAGTCGGAGAAGTCAGGCTATGCTGTGGGACATGCTGATGCTTCCGATGGTCATGTTCTTCGTGCTGAACTTCATTGGTCGCTTGGCATGGGCCGCAGTGCTGAGTTGAACATGGCTGAGGAATCTTGTGAGCAAATCTGCATCTGAAAATGTTAATCTGAGTTGGAACATGAATTTTATTTTTCCATATATTGGGAATAATCACCCAACTGATTTTCATTTTTTCAGAGAGGTCGAAACCACCAACCAGTAATATAATAAACCGCAGTTCATGGCCATTTTACGAGGGAAACGTGTGACGAACCAATCTGACGGGTACTCTTCAGATAAACTGGTAGAGTTGCGCGATGAGATTTGGGTCACCTATTGTGGGGGGGTGAATACGATTCGCCTAGGCTCTGGAAGCCCCAGCAGTGGATAGTTCATGAGCGATCCATGCAGATTGTTTTGATCTTTTCCGGGAACCATGATCTTGTCGGATATTTGGTCATCCCACATCCGACTGCTTTTAGATGAAATTGGCCATGGCAAAGACTTCCTGTTGGTCAATACTTAAAAACTAAGACCACTGTGCGGAAAAAAAACACGTCTTGGGGTTTTCGGCCCACATGCTGCTTGTTTGTTGAGTCATCCAGGGTGAATTCCTAGTCAAGTTGATTTACAGCTGAGCTCATGGTATTCTCACTGGTGCTTAGTAGGGAATGGATGGGAATGGGGGAATGGGATGATTATTACTAGTGATTATGGATCATTCCCGAAAATTCCCCGCTAAGCACCAGTAAGTATTTAATGGTATAACTTTGGTTCATGGAGGTTTCTAAACCAACGTATAGCTTGTGGGGGCACCAGCTTGTGCCAATGTTAGGTCAGATGGGCCTAACTGCAGGGATTTAAGGCCGCAACTCATTAGGGTAGTCATGTGGTGACCATGTTCTATCCTACTCATATCTGAGGTATCTGAGCCATTAAAAATACCCTGGTTGATTGGTTCACATAGGGAGTTTACTACTAATTTATTGGGGATTATGATAGCCCATAGAACCAACTAAGGCAATGAGATGGGATAGGGCCTGGGATGGATGGATATATATATATATATAGGGGTATTTTTAATGGCTCATGTGAGCAATAAACAAATGGAGATATAACATGATACTGTGGATGGTGGCGAAATCCTGCACCAGTTGGCAACTATTAGATAACTATGACACACAGCTAATAATGGGATTGTAATGGGATACACCATTTACCAACTGGTGCAGGGTTTCCTCCATCCACAGTATATAACATATTATATAATATAACCATCAATTTGGGGGACGGAAGACACAAGAACATGCAATCTGAAGTCAGGTTGCGCTGGTTTCTGACATGTTTTTTTGTTTTGCAGCTGCACGAAGAATTGTAGGTCAACGTTTGAGATCCCCCATGAAACAATGGAGTGTAGCATTTATTCCATATTTTCAGGGTTGCTTCGGGAATTTTCTTTCACCGCTACATAACCACAAGGGGGGGTATTTGAGTTGCACTTTCGACCATCCATTTTGTACATTATATTTCATTAACTATGAATATAATAAATCCTACTTAAAAACTATAAACAATAGTTTTTAGCCAGCTTAGCTATTGTTTTTTGCAGGATGCTCCCTTCAACTTTGCACCTCTGTTTTTTTTTAAAGGTCGCTTCGTCACGGCCTTTATGAATCCAAAGTATCACTGTTCATCCAGACGATTCATCTGCAGAACCCTGGCCTTGCAGTTCCGGGGTGCGGAAAATAATGTGCCAACCGACCTTTGCTGGTTGTTGGTTTCACACATTTTTTATTTTCCATAATATATGGGACAATCCTTCCCATTGACTTTCATATTTTTCAAGATGGTTAAAACCACCAAGTAGGGTCTGTCTGAACATATATATATACACATCACATTTAGTCCATTAGAATGGACATCCAATAATGATTCACTCGTGGATGGAACGGGGGTACCCGATTTTCAGATAAAGCCACATGATAGCCACTTTTGGGTTAAACAATCAGTCATTTTGCCTCTTTATTTACCCTCTAATAATCAAACATGGCAGTGGCAAGTTATGCATGTATAGATGATTTTCTCACTAAAACGACACACATAGCTGGGTAAATTATAACGACCTCACTGCGACCTCACTGGAAATCATGGTTAGTAAGGGGAATCATCCCCAAATGGCCTTAATTCAGGGCTTGCTTGGGGGGGGGCGGCCAAAGGGAAGATCGGTTGCCTTAATTCAGGTTAGTGAAATATTATAACTTACCCAGACATAGGCTTTTAAACGTCATGTTTGAATACCAGCAGGTACCTAATCTACTCCCCAAACTTACCTGGTTTTTTTGGAGCAATCCTGTTGTTTTGTCACAGTTTCTTGCAGTCTTGCATAAGAAATCCACATTTCTTCGAGGAAGGATTCTGCTTTCAAAGTTGGTTTCAAATACCAAGCCAGTTGGAATCAGCATCCCAAAACCAACGTAAAGAGCATTCTTCAGGAACCCAAGTGGTACCCCTCTCGAGTCTCAACATGTCTCAAATTAACTTGCAACCATACGCGATTTCGGGTCCATACGCGTTTTTTCTAACCCATGCTAAGCTTCCCATTGCTTTCTTGCCGACATTGCGACTCGCGACTCCGAAGGGATTGGATGTGCGTCTCATGTATGTTGTTAAGAATCGATAATGAAACTGGGGTATGCACTAATAATAAACCATGGTTTATTAATTAGGGGGGTACCCCTCCAATAGTCATAATATGATACTTAAATGGTACCCTCCCAATTAAACAACCTAGGGGTTTATTAATCCAGGGTTGACATTACATATAACTGGGTTATAAAAGTTGATGGTTGTGAATCACTCAATGTCACTCAATAGTTGGGATGGCCCCCCAAGTATTGGATTCTCACTGATGAAGGAAACAAAAACGATCTCTATATGTTGTTGACTGACAATTAGATTGCACATAATTATTGGTGTATCATATTCCATGAGCAGGAAATCCCCCAACAACCATCCATTTTGTTCTGATTTTGCATGATGTTGTTGACACTGCTTAATTATTGAATTCACAAAAAACTAGTGAAACAGCATGTAATAGTAGCATGCAATTCCCCGTGCTTAATCACTATTGTCCCACATGTGCCATGGGCAAAAGTTGGATTGCATACCATATTTGGAGATGGTCATCACTCCATTTTCATATGGGTTTTGCTATCCTCATTGTAGAGAATCCCTGATGGTAGGAAAGCCATAAACCACCATTCCCCATGTATATAACTTCACCATTTGACAGATGTTCCCCATGTTTTCCGCATGTTTTCCCATACATTCCCTGGGTAAAACGGCCCTCAAGTCGTCATCCTTCCACTGGGCTGCTCCGAGGCTTTCAGAGGTGTTGTCAGCTCGCGGCGGCGGTGGTCTATTTCCTTCACCTGGTACCTTGGAAGTGGGCGGTGAATAGGATGGAAAAGCTTGGAAGATACCTCGGGCTGGCCCGCAAAATCATCATTGGGGCGCAAGACATAAAATTCAACTTAAGCCACTTATACATCAAATGTCTTCAAATATCTATCTATGTATATATATATATATATATACATATATATATTTATACAATATATACATATATATTTATTTATTTATGCGGGTTATACATGGCTTTCTAAAACAGCTACGAAGTAGGATTCCCATCCAAGGTCTGGGATTGGGAAGAGAGGGTTTTAATAAATGTGAACGCAGGGTACCAGACACAACTTTCCAAGTTTTTGGATGACTTTTGGAGGAATTCAAGTAAGTTGATCCTTCAAAAATCCTCCAATTCATCCTTCAATTGTTGAAGCTGGTGGATTTTTGCACTTAAAGATCTAAAAAGGCTGGCCGACGTGACTGTGATGGTTCGGTTTATTGGGTAGTCTAAAGGGTAGTCATCCTCAATTCAATTGTCCGTAAATTTCAGGGTTGTCCTTTATATTATAATATAAAGATGAAATATATATATATATATACATATACATATTATATACTAATATAGTATATAATATATAGGTCAGCCAGATAAACTTGGGCATAGTTTGCACAACCCATTTCTGGAAATATCAGGTGGTTTATACATCATTTTACCTACTGCAGGGGGATCTATAAACCGAAAGTTGGGCTTATTACTTTGCCTCTGGCGATTAGTTTGAAGGCTACAATGTGGGGCCCCTAGTGATAATTTGGTTTATAACCCAACTAAACATATTTATAAGTATCATACACTATTGTTAGTATAGTTACAAACCAACTTAGCTAACTATGGGGCCCCATCCTATATACATTTTAGGTGCTAGACTTGATTGCAAGTTTTAGTAAATTGGGTTTCAGCGTTTAAGGCCCACTAAGCCACTTCAAAAAAACATGGGGGGAGACAGTAAACAGCTGGTGGCGGTGCGGGAACCCTAACCAGAGAAGAACAGGGGACATTCCCAACTAGAATGGGAAAGATAACCCATCACCAACTTGATGTTTGCTTTTAGCTGAGGCTTTTCCTGATGATGAGAGACTGCAACTCGACAACGACTCACAGGGATGGGAACAAGACAAAGGTACTGGGAATCAACATGATTTGGGAACATATATAGATATGTCGATGTATGGTTCACACCCATCTTGTGCCATGCCAGGTCAGTTCATTTAAGGATCGAATAATCCGCAATCCTATGGCCCAATGCCTCTGTTTCTAGGGCGCCCTTGCGTCACCCAAAGCTACATGCGGTACTACTGCGCGCTGCGCTTCTGTGAAAGGAAAACATGCGTATTTATGAAGTCTGATGAATATTAGGCTTCATGAAACCAGCAAGATCATCCTGGCCATCATCCGGGCATGACCAAATTTCTACTCAGCCAAGTGGATACAACTTGTCGGATACAACCCAACAAAAATGAGTTTTATTCGCCATGCTGATCAGGGTGAGATGGACATGTGCCGCACAATGTGTTTGGGTCCTGAACTTCGGGTCGCTCGGCTTAACGGGCAGGCGTGAACACATTTTGTTTGTGTCAGCAGTTCCCGTGGACCAATCATTCATCCATGAGGGCAATTTTCTGTTCCATTGTCCAACTATAGAAGTGTTGAACACATTTGGGTATGTCTGAAAATGGGGTATACCCCCAATTATAGCCATTTAGTAGGGATAATGATCATTAACCATTGGGTGTAGGGGGTACACTATTTTCAGTGCTGAACACATTTCATGCAGCTGGACCTGCGGCCATTTTTGCTTGTGGAGATTTGCTTCCAAAATCTCCCAAATTGCATGTAGATGAACAGTGACCAGCGGAGGCCTATTAGTTACTAGTTACTAATTGATACAAGGTGGTGATTACTAGTTGTAAGTTTTATATACACATCGTTATACTGCTATAAATCCTGGTCAACCAACTTATAAACCCACTCAACTAACTAGGGCATGACCCTTGTTGGGTTTATTGGAGCTGACAAATTCGGAATTCATTGGTTTTGCGGTCACATTCCCATGTTCCCCATGTTCAATTTATAAACACTATCACTACATATACTTATGAATCCAAGTAGTATGATTCAGGCGGTCAAATATCTTCTCAGGAATTATTAGGATCTGTAGGCTGTAGGGATGAACTTTTGCTGTGGTGAATATGCAACGTTTTGTTGTTTCACAACGTCAACATGATTAGTTGACTCAATCCTGACATTTTGGGTACACGGATCCCAGATCCCAGTGTTTTGGTTGAATCTCGCAATCGATTTTAGCTGAACTCATCGTGTTTGGCTAAACCCTTGCTTGCTGATTGTTTAACCCCTCCATCATCTTTGCCAAAGCCGATACAACAATTCCCGGTTTCCAGATTCATTTGTTTTACGGAACCCTCATCCTATGACACATCCCATCATATCACATCATATGCCAATGAAACTTGACTTATACCTCTGCCAAATCTCCAAATATTCCACGTCGCATCGCAGGGCGGAAGGTTTCTAGGGTCGACACCTGTTAAATGTGTCCTCGAATAATTATATATTCGAACTTGTTGCATTGAACCCCATGATTTGTGTTGAAACCCCATTTTAGCCCGCATTTATCTTCTGGTAAACTAAAATTGTTATTAAAAAAATCACCATGTTTATATACTAGGTAGATCAACTATAAATATATATATATATCTATAGATGGGTTATGTTCATTCATTTTCCATGGCAAACTGTCAAATTACCAGAGGCTAAACTAAGGTTATATCATGAAATCAGCCATAAATGTGATAATCCCATTGTTTTGGTGATTTCCCAACATTTTTTCCCATGTTTTTTCCCATGAGTTTCCATCATTTTCCCATCATTCTCCCATCATTTTTGAATAGCAAACTGTAAAATTCCCAGAGGCTCTGCTGGTTGAAACCTCCTTTAGGCAGATCCTGGGGACCAGTACCTTGCTCGGCGACTTGGCGCACTTGGCGAAGTCATCCTTGGCGTTGAGGGTGGGGTTTCATGTGTTTATAGTGTTTGATATGGTTTACCCTCTGGTGAACAGACAAAAAACATCAAAAAGCTATTGAAAATGGCCATGGAAATAGTGGATTTTCCCATTAAAGATGGTGATTTTTTGGTGGTTGGTGGTTTGGAACATTTTTTGGTCTATGTATTGGGAATAATAATCCCAACTGACGAACTCATATTTTTCAGAGGGGTGGCTCAACCACCAACCAGTTATAGTGATTTGATATGGTTTAATGGGATTATAATGGGATTACAAAGGGATTATAATAGGATAATTCATAGCGGTTTAAAGGGATTTGATGTAATTTGTGAACCCCTGCCCCCTAACCCCAGAAACCATGGTGGATGCAGGGGATAAAACAACATATGTGTCACCATATAAAGTGTTTTTAATTATTTAGTGCGAATGAGGGATGGGATTACTTCATCAAAAGAAGCCAAGTCAGCCAGGTTTCTGGATTTACCCATGAAAAGTGCTGGTTAAACCAGCCAAATATGATGGTCAACCATCAAAGAGAGGGGCATAATCAAGAAAAATTGAACAGTGGCTGCTGAACCCTTGTTACATTGTTGGTTGACGATTTTCTCCAGGATTATTCTTTCCTTTATACATCGGGGATGGTCGTAATCCATGGGGAATCTTGTTCTGAACCAACTGGGTTTTCGTTCAACTGATTCGGAGTCGTTGAAGCTGCGGCTTGCAGCCCCACAATATAGGCGGCACAGGGCCACCCAATGAATGTGCAAATTGATGACATCAAACTTAGGGTTAACCCGATGGAATGTCAGCAAATGCATCATCTTCTCTTCGTTCAACTCGTAGAAGATGGTCAGATTTGATGTCACCAATCCTGCAGCAAATTATGCATCGTGAATGGATCATGGTTGCCATTGGATTCCCTGGTTGGATCCAAATAGATCAACAATTTAGATTTTGTTAGCCATTGTCTTGCACCTCTGGATCTGATGTTAGAATTGGCACTGGGCTTCATGATTTCTCCCAATTTCTTTTGATTTGGTTTTGGAAAGAATATTGTACATAATGACTTGCAATGCCTGTATCAATTTCAGTGTGCATCCAAAACCAATGAATATCAAATGAAGCAAGAATTGGAGTATACTTACGCATTCCCATATGTATAGTTGTATGCAAAACAATGAACATAGCGATGCTATCAAGCATATGTTTCCGATTCCATTGGTCCTGGGGTTAGATATCAAAAAAACAACTTATCTGCAACTTAATGAAGAAAACATGAAGCATAGAGAACAAATACAATGGCTCCCTGCCAAACAATCTGCAAAAATATGGATCCATCTGAAGGAATCAAATTCCAGAGACTCACTTTCAATTGCAAAACCTTTTTCCCTTGTTGCACACATGTGATTTTCCATTCAATACCAAAATTTGAAGGGTGTTTTTGAATTCGAGGAGGAAGTGATCCGCCAAGGGGGCGGCGACAAGATCTCCACAGCAAGACTGAAAGGGTTGGTGGCTTCGCCGGCGTCGCTGGTAGCTCTAGGGCCGGACCTGAGGCCGCTGCAAGCCGAGGTAGCTCCAGAAAGAGATGCCAGAAAAATGTCAGAAGATATGCCAGATAGAACTGCGAGCTCCGGATCTCAGCGGGCACTGCCGGACCTCAACCAGAAGGAGGAGGAAGAGGAGGAGATGACAACTCTGATGAAATCTAGACCTTCGTCTCTAGTTTTCATCAAAGTCCTCGCGTCCTCTTCCCTGCCAGCAAGATTTGCCAGCAAAAATATGCCAGAAAGAATGTCAGAATATATGTCAGAACTATGGCAGACAGGTATGACAGTATTTTTGTCACCGTGGGGTCGCTCGAAGTAAAGTAATTTATTTTGCCAAGTGTACCGTTTAAATCCATTTAATGCAGATCTATGTGTAGGTCTCCTAAATAGAGGTACCCCTAAATTACCCTTTTTTCGATTATAAACCGTCCATTTTTGGGGTATCCCGCCCTATGTGTATATTAACGAGATCTGAGGTTTGGTTTGGTCAGAGATCCGCGAGACCTTGTTCGTCATGACCTTCGTGCCTCAGCTCCAATAGTCAATGGATTGCTGGAAATCCTTCATCGGAAACCATTTTTATTGTCTAAAATCGATTGGGGGTACTGGTTTGCGTTTTCCCTTCAAGTTATCCCGTCGGCGTGTTTTTGATTATTTTGAACATGTGTGGAGATGTTAGCATTCCTCCATCTGGATTGTAATGGAACAACCCCGCAAGGAAGGCGCACACTATCATTTCGGAAACGCAACTATGTATTATATAATTCGTTTTTTAATCAATGTGCTGCCAGTCATACTGCCACACTGTTGTGTCATGTTACTATTATGTTATGTTTAAACCGGACCCAAGGTGAATAGGCATTCCAAACGCAACAAAGGCGGCCCTCGATTTTGGGGCCACCCAGCAATGGTGATGTGTGGCAAATTCTAGTGGGGAAAATGATGATTAATAGTGATTGACCATCAAATTTTGGTGGAGATCAAAACTGGGTATGGTTCAAAACCTCGCCCTAATATGTTCTGGTTGGTGGTTTGGACCATTTTTTATTTTTCCATATATATTATTATATATTGGGAATTTCATCATCCCAACTGACTTTCATATTTTTCAGAGGGGTAGGTATACCACCAACCAGTATTCTAATACAATATTTGCACAAAATCCCATATATTTAATATATTCTAATATATTCAAAACCTCTAATACCTCCAATATTTGCACAAAACATCGAGGGAATGAGCATGCAATCCCAGCGTTTTTTTGTGGTCAACACACGGGATTTCATGGGTGAAATGACATGGTGGGAATGGCTCAGCAAGCTCGGTGAGCGCTGCGCGTGTGCGGAGTCATTCGGATCAGTCAATGCAGAAGTTGGTTGGATGTAATTGATACATTTGGTTGGGTCATTTTCGAATAGATAGAACATGTACAGTTGTACATTTCAAAAGATCATCATTAAGAATTGAATATTGTTGATTTTGAATTTTCCAAAATGGTATCTGATTCAAAATGATTCTATAATATTCTATATACTTTGCTGTCCGCCAATTCTAGTACATTCATTTTTTGCAGGGGATAGACTGAAACCACCTGAAATAGTTTCCGTCAACTACTTGAGGGTGCAGTTCGGGTCATTAGTGGTGTCAACCATATAATTTTAACATATTCTAAGCCCACTTACATGTATGGTTGGGATATATTTATCTATGTATATATAGCTTGATAGCCCCTGTACCAACGAAGCCTACTGTAACTGCAGCTCCAAGTATAGTGACTCCGCCCAGCTGCCCTGCGTGCAAAATTTGCGCCGCATGTCGATACTGGGAGTTGATGACATAGTGGCGTGGAATGGGGTGACTGGGTGAAGCTGCGTGGTTTCATGTGGTTTTTCTGCTTACCATCTGGTTATTTTACAGAGCCATGGAAAATCACCATGTTTAGTAGGTAAACCATCTATTTCTATGGGCCATGGCTTCCATGGCTATGTTAAATAAGCAGATGGTATGGGTCCAGATGCCGACCAAAATAGTAGTGATCTACCTTTCTATCAGGGGGTGCTATAGGGTACCCCAGATCAGCCACAAAGATGGCGAAAAGTGGGCTATCAAAGTGGATGGATTCCTACCGGATGTGCTAAGATCTGTGGTTTCCATAAAGTTGCAGGAAAGGACCCAAATGATAGGTGATGTTGATTTATGGCTATGTTGACTGGGGTTGGATATACCAAGATAATCCAAGATATATCATGATATATCTACAAGGTGGGACCCCCTACTTATAAGCTGGTTTATAGACCCCATTGACTGTAGTTCTATAATGTTCTATATTCCATAAACCCTAGTTAACACTTATATAATAAGCTAACGTAGCTATCTGGGGGCATCACTTTGTACAGTTGGATGTGTAACTTGGGGTTTGAAGCAATGGCAGGCTGGTTGGTGGGTAGAACTGGGCTGCCGTCACCACTCTGAGAGATTTCAATGACTGATTAAAAACCATCACCCATGAACAAACTTCGTGGATAACTACCAGGAAATGCAAAGAATTTTTCGGAGACACATCTGAGACTGTTTCTCCTGTCAAAGTCCTTTCTACTAGCCTAGCCTCCGACAAAGTCAACGGAGGCTTTGAGAATTCTGCGGACAACTCCGTTAGACGTTGGTTTGTACAAAATGCGAATCCATGGGTATTAGATTTGTCCAATCTGGCAATCCTTTGTGGTCAAGATGGTGTCTTTTTGGATTTCGCTTTGGGGATCATGATGACCAACAAATCTGAGCCGAATTTTTAGGCGATGCAAAGCTACAGCAAAGCAAGGCAGTGGCAAAGTGTACTGCATCTCTTGCCACTTGACCATGGAGGTGATGGGGTGATTGGTGGTCCAGTGGCTCCATAAAAAAAAACTCCCGGGACTCCCGGGTGCGCACAACATATTTTTCAGCCATCGGAGATCTTTCCAAAACAGGATGGAAACATGTATACTTATAGTTCCCATTGGTTTGGCACAGCATCTGTTTATATCTTTTCGGAGTTTCACTCATTCGGATCCAGATGTGAGATGTTCGAAATTGTTCGAAACCCAACAGGATGGTGGCATTCTATTGAAACACACATATGCTTACTAATATGGTAAATTCTAGGTCAATCTTGCATGGATACTTTAATCCTTTAGTCTTTTGGTATCAATGGGAATATCTACTAACCAGCAAAGAATTCAATTTTTTGCAAGGTATCTAAGATTGACAATGAATTCAATGTGAATAAATCATCCCAATAAGGCCCCAATACAGGTTTATTATCGGGTATACCCCTTGGTGGGATGATGTATAATGACCACTCTACAGCAAATGGTTGGTCAATGGGAAGGTTTACGATTGAGTCATACTGTATACTATATACTCATACCATTGACCAGCACTGTATATTACTATACTGTATTGATGTATATTGACCATTGTATTATTGGTCAATTAGCACAGTACTGTATACTGTATACTCTGTATACTCCTTGAAGCGTTCGGAGTGGAAACCACCCGAGATCTTCCGTCCTCACATCATCCATTAATTTGTGCTGCAGGTATGAGGCCCCGACACTTGGCTCTGTGCTTAGGCGTGGTGAGCTGAGCAATGGTCTCCGTATTCGCAACAACAAATGGGGAGCAAATTTAAGCTATACAAATTGAGTTTCCCCACCAAATGATAGTCAAGATTCAAAGATGCATTTGTTTTTTCAACAATGTGATTATATAATAGCAGCATGTGAATGGCATTAGTTGGGTCGTTTTGAATTTATTGATGATTGGCGAGATAGGTATCGAGCATGCCCTTGGATGAATCAAAGCTTGTGCAGCAAAGGAAGTACGACCTGCAGCTGACTTTGGTCACCTATGTCATCGCAATCAGTTCCTGTTGCTTGGAAAATATTGGAAAGATCTTGACAGCTTTGTGTACTTAGATGGGCCATGAACTTAGTTAACTAGCTTGAGTATATAAATACTGATTGGTGGTTTTTGGAACATTATTTTTATTTGTCCATATTTTGGGAGTAATCATCCCAAATGACTAATATTTTTCAGAGGGGTGGCGAAAAACCACCAACCAGAATGGATTGTACTTGGGAGATCGTGGGTTAGCCACTGAAGAACCAGGACTCGCGTTTTTCTTTCCCATGGCCCATCTAACATCACATAAGTATCGTATCTGGATCATCCCTGCAAACCCGGTTCAAAAGTTGGACAGAGTTGGACACCTAGAAATTGTTGTAAATAAATATATCATCTGGTTAAGTTTGCCATGGAAATATCCACCATTTTTAAGTTCGGTAAACCATCTATTTCTATGGGCCATGGCTTCCATGGCTATGTTAAATAACTATAGAAGATATATCATTTGTACTTAGTGGTTCATCCCATTTAGATCTTAGTGGGTTAGTTCACACCAGTTATAAGTGAACAAAACGCCCCTACTTAGCCCGCCCATTGTACGATTCGTGGGAAGTGAGCCACCAAGTAACGTCCTGGGTTTTCGCGGCGAACGTCTATCTCTTTTGGGACCACAAAAACTGGGACATACAGTACCCTCTGGCAAACGTTTACATAGCAATGGAAAATGGCAATTTATAGTTGATTTACCCATTGAAAATGGTGATGTTCCATATTTATGTTGGTTTGCCAGAGGGTAGCTTTGATCATCTCTCAATTCCATTGGCAGTATGTACATTGTACATCCCATTTGCCAACCCTCAATTCACGACTTCACAACCTTTGGGCGGAAAATCGTGGGTTTTTGGGTGGTAGATGTCGGCAAGTGTGCCATACAGCTTCCGCAAGATTCGGGTGTAAAGAAAATCATAAACATGAGTTATCTCCAACAATGGCTGAGATTCATCTACCACGTGGACTTGGGGGGTTCAATTTCTACCTTTTGGTGAGGGACCTTTTGCACTATTGGATCACTGTCACTATGACGCATTGGACGGTCTTTCGTGGAAAGTGGGTTTAGGGACGCAACTGCGGCAGTTCGTTCGGCTGTACCAACACCATATCATTGGAACAACCGGGGTGAGGATCGTTCCATTTAGCAACTGCTTATAACAATTTCGTTGGTGGTTTGGAACATTTTTTCCCGTATATTGGGAATGTCAATGAATGTCATCATCCCAACTTCTAGAAACCACCAACCAGCAACCCTAGTAAGTCCCCCGCCATGGGCTTTTCCATGGTTATCCCATCTAGAAGTGAACCAACGTCATCACTCTGTCGATTGGGACGATCACCGAGGCTATGCATGGCCTTTAGCCCTAGCTGTTCTTGAGGAGTTCCGGCATTCGAGGCCACACGCATATGCGAAGCATGGTGCTGCTAGATTTTCCATGAACTGGGTGATTTGAAGAGGCTAGATATTGGTTCTATTAAAATCTGGTTGGTGGTTTGGAACATGAATGGATTATTTTTCCATTCAGTTGGGAATGTCATCATCCCAACTGACTTTCATATTGTTTCAGAGGGGTGGGTTGAAACCACCAAACCAAATTATTATTAGCCATCATTAACCATATAATAACCATATATTAACCATTATTGACCATTATTATATATCAACTGACGAAGTCCATCATTTTTCAGAGGGGTATATATATATATATGGTTAATATATTGTTATACCAGCCATTATTAACCATTATTAACCATTAACCATTATTATATATGGTTGGTATACCAACCACCAAGCAGAAATTCATGGAGCATCCAAGGCCAGGTCGTGAGGACTTGAGGATTTGGGACGTTGGCCCGGAACTGGCCTGGTAAACGTTGACAAAAAACGGGGATGAAATAGTGGTATAACCATAGGAAAATGGAGGTTTACCATCTGGTTTATGGAAAATCACCATGTTATTCATGGGTAAATCCACTATGTCTATGGGCCATGTTCAATACTTCTGTAAGGTTTTGACAAATCCTCTCTTTTCTGATGGGCTCTGATGGGATCTTCATTGGATTCTGATAGGAAGAAGGGAAAAAATGCCTGCTAGAGCCAGGAAGGTTGTTTCTTATTGCAA
>Ga0126342_10013692_pt1 | contig 14343 bp, 14 predicted proteins | sample Cyp1metagenome_FD_92528 | JGI IMG/M metagenome (GOLD analysis project Ga0126342, IMG submission 92528) | Coral microbial communities from Lord Howe Island, Old Settlement Bay, Australia - Cyphastrea 1 metagenome | ecosystem: Host-associated > Invertebrates > Cnidaria > Coral ...
AAACAAATTGGAAAAAAATAGAATTGGAAATAAAAATTGTTCGATAAACAATGGATTTCAGCACTGGTGGTTTTTTCATCGGGGGGATTTATGAATCTGGGGGGCCCACCTGTTTTTAAATTACTTTTTTTGGGGGGGGGCAGTGGTGGTTGATTAATCGGGAGGGGTTTATTAATCCTCACTTGACATTACATAACATACATAACATACATAACATAATATAACATACATAACATACATAACACACATACCGTACATACCATACATACCATACATACCATACATATCATACATACCATACATACCATACACACCATACATACCACACGTACCATACGTGCCAACCTACATTACATATCATTACATATCATTACATTACATTTACATTTACATTTGCATTTACATTTACATCTGCATTTACATTTGCATTACATTACATTACATACATTACATGCGCTACATCCGCTACATACGTTTCCTACGTTACATACGTTACATACGTTACATACGTTTCCTACGTTACATACGTTACATACGTTACATACGTTACATACGTTACATACGTTACATACGCTACATACGCTTCCTACGTTACATACGTTACATACGTTACATACGTAACATACGTAACATACGTAACATACGTAACATACGTTACATACGTTACATACGTTACATACGTTACATACGTTACATACGTTACATACGTTACATACGTTACATACGTTACATACCATACCATACCATACCATACCATACCATACCAACATACATATGCCCACACAGAAGCAACCAAAAGCAAACGGAGCAGAATGTGGCTGATTTGTTGAACGGTTCTGAGCACACTGGCAAAATGAAAGGGCATCAAACAACAGCAGCAGGGAGAGGGAACACGATGGTATCGTAGTGATGCAGTGATGCGTGCAGGCTTAAACCAGAAGCAATACCCGTCCATCATCAGAAGCAATCTCAGAAGATTTGGTCCTGCATCAGAGACTGAGGTCTTTAGTGACGCCACGATGAACGTCGATACTTATCACTTGCCCACCCCATCGGAAAGGCCTGATAAGCGCAGCTTGGTAGCAATACAGTTGGTCGCCTTGGAATCGATTTTCGGAACACTCAATGCATGTTATTTGCTGGTTCCAAAAAATAACCATGTTCATTGCCTTCAAAATTGAGAAGGCGCGGACAAAAAAAACGATTATGTAACCCTGATACAAAGCACCGATGACCCTATCTAGGCAAGCAGTGGCAGCTATATAATACCTCTGCACGGCATTTCGCAACTGTGGATTGTCACAAGAGGGCAAAACAAGACCGAAACGCGGCCAAAAGAATTTGCTCATCGGCACTCCCAAATTTAGGATGCAGAAGAATGCAGAAACTTGACGTCATTCCACTGTGGCACCGCTGAAGCGCATGCAAACCCATGTAGCTGGAGATGGCGATGGAGAGAGATGAGAGAGACAAAGAGATCACATGACATTTATTCCATATTACTCCAATGCTTTGGCTTTGGTACGCTGTTTAGGCACCGGTTCAATGCACTTGTAGCCGGTAAGTAGATGTGCTTCGTTTGCACTTGGCTACGGGTCACTTTCTCTTCAAATCTTCCGTTGATGAGGTAAGTATAGGTAAGTCATTTTGTCTTGGAATAAGTGCAGGCGACTAGAACGGAATCAACCGAGCAGTGGCCAGACGCTGGAGTCAGTCGCAGCATTCAGTTTGAATCTCAAACTGCGCACAAGCAGACGCGCGTGCAGAATGTGCGATATGTGCGATATGTGTGATATGATGTGATATGATGTGATATGTGTGCATGCGAGTGTGCGTAGTATTCGTACGTGACCCTTGGCTGCTGACACTCCTGTCTTCCCTGGTGGAGCGGTTGTTTTTTCACTCGCCCTTAGCTTAGCTGAACTCTTCGAGAAGGCGATGGAGAGAGAGAGAGAGAGAGAGAGGGGGAGACAAGCGTATAAATGCTCACGATACGGGAAAGGAAATTGTACAGGCAAGTTTGGAAGCGCAACAGTATCGCAACTATAAGGATCCATAATATAAGGATCCTGTATGCAGACAGAGCATGTAGCTTCAAGCTGATCAGACTGGATACTGTGAAAAAGTGGTCGTGCCAAGGAGATGTTCAACCCTCTTCCAATCCGACAATCGCAGCTTGTCTCTTTCAGATATGGTGGCCTTTTTGTTTGCAACAACTTGTGAGAAGTGCTGTCACTCCAGAGTAGCTGGGACCTGGGACAAACTCTGGGACAAACTGTTGTTTTTTCTGCAAAACTGAAAATGTGTTGTAAAAATGTGGTTCGCTTAGTCTTGAGGCCCTGGCCCAGGCAGCTGTGAGCTTAGTCTTGAGACCCCAACATGCCAGCGATGCACGGACTTGATTCCCCTCGTTATTCCGCAACGGTACATATGTATACATATGTACCAATAATACAATCCAATACATACACTGCAATAGTCTACCCAGAGTCTACCCCATTCCTTGACTTGAAACTGCATGGCAGTGTGCACAAGCAAGACTCAAGAAAGAAGAGAGATGCTGGGGAACAAGATCATATGACGTTCAACTATACTTTATCATCTTTATCCTACTCTCACTCAGAGTCGCTCTTTCAGTCGTTCAGCCTCGATCTCAGCCTCACTTTCGACCTTGCTTTCTGCTTGCGAAGGTCGTGAAGAGATGCATGCAGCTCGTAGATGTTGTGGCTGCAGAAGTGGCTGCTGGTTTTGATTGCCTAGACCATGAGTGGGTGCCCAAACGTGAGGGCCACAGTCGGCCGCAGATGCCAGCTGGCAAGAGAATGCAAAAGAGACCTTCAAGAGCAGGATGGTGGCAAGGCAGTGGATTGCATCAAAGAATGGCAGGCCTAGATTGGTCCTGCAGTTGAGTCAGACAGGCACTAAAAAACTACATCGGACAACCAAGGCCCACTGAGCTCCACTCAGCCCAGCAAGACACATCCTCAGATGTTGAAGATGGTATGGACGATGCTGCGCAGTAGGCTTCACCAAGCAAAGTATTTCGAAGCTCATTGAGGGAGTCAACAAGTGAACCACAGTGAACCAATCTATGCTCATTCAGTCTCGCGGTGGCAGCATCAAAACAAGATGAGAATAGTCGCTAGAGAAATCCGGAGAAGCTACAGCTGGATCCATCATGTTTGAAAGGTTTGAATGTTTTTTGATCATTGATTTTGCCCAATTGAATCCCTTCTTAGGAGTGGCTTTCTTACCAGACAGCCCCGGCATGGAATGATCCTGTCGCAAGCGCAGAGGTGCAGAGCTTTGTTTTGCATTCTGTGGCCTGTGGCCTGGAATTGATGCCTCTCCTTTTCATGCTCTTCATGCCTACTACTGTATGCACTGTATTACAGGCGCTTCTTCGTTCTTTCACAAGGCATGGAGAGATGCGGATGCATCTTCATATTGCATCAGGTTGCTTTGCTAGGGCCTCCAGCGTTGATGTTCGTAAGCCTGCTCACGGATGCTCACGGTTGTTCAAGAAGAAACATGCTGCTGACATACATACTGATCAATTGTTGCACAGGCTTGCTTCAGTGGCAGAAGGACTGAAGCTCCAGATTGAACAAAGTCAGACATTCAGTGTATTCAACGCCTTCGGTTTTCTTTTGGAATCTTTTGGACATTTTTTTGGATACATCCTCAACATGTGAAGCACATTGAAGCAATATGTTTGATCTGTTTTAAGTACATATTGAAGATTTTTTAAGTACATATTGCTTCACATGTATGTCCAGATGTATGTCCCGATGTATGTGATGGCGCGCTGGCGGGAGTTTGCGCTCTGCCAGGACGACTCCAAGGGATCCGAAGTGCTTGGCGCCCTTCGGATTGGCAGCACAACCAGTATCTCACTGGAGGAGGACCTTTTTTTGTGGCACTGAAAACCATTAAGAAGGCCAAACGAATCCTGGGACTATACTACACTATCTTTACATATTTTTACTAAGACTTCACGCGCCCGTGTCCAAGTATTTGGTAGCTTTTTGATGCCTTCATGCGGCTCTATCATTGACTTTGTAGTAATGCAATGGCGTGGTGTTGGCTTTGAGGGGATGGAACATGATGGAACCACTTGGAGCCCAGGACCTGAGAATTCAAACCTGTGACTCGCAAGTCATTCTGACGTGCCCAGAAGGCCACTTCAAAAAGGATGTGACATCGTGTCACTATGTGTCACTATGTGTCACTATGTGTCACTATTGTGTCACTATTGTGTCACTAATTGTCACTACATATGACTCAATAGGAGGAAAAACATATAGCTCCCACATGTGCACCACTTGCTGTTCTGCTTTGTTTTATTTTGTGCTTGTAGCGGAGGTGGCAGTCTCAGAGAGTGGGCGGAAGCGCTTCGAAAAGAGGTACACGGTACGTGCAGCGTAATATGGTACATGCATGTACCATGAGACAGGAGAGGACGAACCACCACAAGACAGACGCTTTGCCAATGATCAGTTGATTTGACACAAGAAGCCCAATAAAAAGAATGAAAAAGATGAATATAGCTTCGTAATGCTTTGTACGTATCATACATCGCGAGATGGGCAGGCTGAAGGTCCTCCCGCTGAAGAACAGGTTTTTGCAATACATCCGTCTTTGCGCGAATCTCAGTGACTTTGCTCATCTTTGCTCTGAGATTGTTGGAGATTCAACCTGCACATACCTGTTCACATACCTACACTGCATACATCTATTTACTCCATCTGCGCTAGAGAGGTTTGAGTGTCTTCTCCGGCCTAGCAGTTTCAAAAAAAAAGGCACTGCCAGCTGACTTAGGACAGCGCGAAGCACGCTAATTCCATGTAGAACATGTTGTTGTTGCATCTCTCTTGGAGGTCATGTTTGTAACTCAGACAGTCTTGTACTGCTCTGTTCAAGCCCTCGTCTAGAAGACTCGGCTCACACTCTTTCAGAGGTTCCAGAGCGTTCCTGGACGACGCTTTTACGCGCTTTTACAGCGCCGCTGTGCAACACGATATTCCTTGTTTTTTTGCGGACAAGACTGCAGTAGGTCTCGCTCTTGTACATTTATGATTTGGCAGCACGCTCCAGGAACAGTTGTAAAGAAGTATCCTTGACAACATTGACATTGATTTCTTTTTTTTATATTGTTTGAGGGCCTACAAGAGGATATATAAAGGGACTCATTTTTGAGCTTCATCCAGAGGGACCAAATAGCAAGGAAGAAACTGGAGTTGGGAAACGCAAAGCGCGGAACCTTTTTTGGCGTAAGAAATGTGGGAGTTTGTAAAACCCCCGCGCCTATTCGTTTAGTCTTCCATGATCCCCCATGAGCCATTTTTAGCTTTCACTCGGGAAAAAAAACGATAAGAGGGAAAAAAAAACGATAACATTGAACGTTAGTTTTGTTAATGATCTGTGTCCAGACTTTTGAAATCCAATGTTTTTATTTGTCCGTTGTTTTGCAGCTATTTAGTGCTTTTGGTTTCTTCATTTCATTGTTTGTTGTCGTAATGGCGCGCCAACGAATGCGTAGGTGGTCGCTACAGTCCTTTTTTGATGATTGCAGCCATTTCCAGAAAAAAGGAACGTGCACAGGATTCACGAACGATAACAAAACGAAAACGAAACCGATAACTTTTGGCATCAAAAACGGTCTGTGTGAGACACGGCCCTGTTTTTCCCTTTCCTCTCCCTTTCCTCTCCCTTTCCTCTCCCTTTCCTGTCCCTTTCCTGTTCTTTCTTTTCCCTTCCTTTACTCTTCCTTTTCCTTTTCCCTTTCCTCGCTCATGTGAATCCTTTGGTCAAGGTGTGAAGCCAGCGCTTGGAAAAACGATAAGAGGGAAAAAAAAACGATAACGTGTGAAAAAACAATTTTAAAGGGCTCTGGGCTTTTATAATACCCCATGTAGCAACAGGCCCTATTTCCATCATTTATGATATGGATTTGTATGATATCTATTGAGACTTATATGCCTAACTGCCAAACTGACACGAGCGATTGTGAGTTTGCCCACTCTCTAATCCCATGATGTTTCGCATGTCATCGACATATGCAAGGTCGCGATTTAAAGACCTCAACTCATCAACTTGCCGTGAACTGAGTCTTTTCCGTTGTTTCCTTCTCTTTGTGTCTCCGTCCGAGCACAGTGTGCATTGCCCAGCGATGCCTATCGCAGTGAGGTTTGGATTCTGAACCGAGCTTGCCTGCGACTCGAGCAAATGAATTTTCATTCATATCAGACGAGGGAAGAGACGGCTGCCTGTGCTGTCTTAAGGTTGGCCTGGCTTCTAGAAGGGGAGGACGCCCCACGCGGTTATACTGCTGCCACAATTGCACCTTGGACATCCTTGGATAAAAAAACATCAGTAGTATGTATCAACGGCATATGCCAAAATGGCGCATAAAAGAGTCTGTGTGGGCGTTTGGGAGGGCGTCATGGCTGATTGTGTTTACTGAGGCTTTGTATGCCAACAAGGCAGGGGATGGCAGGAAAATTTGCATGATACGGATAATAGGCTTCTCACATCCGAGAAGGATGTGAATTACATGATATTATATGCCACTAGTCGTAAGATAACGTAGCTAGTTCACATATACATACATATACTCATATACTAGTTTGATCTAGTTTGGCTGTCTAAGACCGCGTTTGCTTCCTTTCTTTTCCTCATGTCATGTGTTGTTGGATCTTGGGTATTTTGTGATCCACGCAGATAGACACTTTGATCAGAGCAGCCATTGAGCTGCAGAAATCTCAGCCGCTTGGCTGAATTGACACAGCCCAGTTTTATTCCATTGTTTTCAAAATCTTTCAAGCATGTCCCAGAAGTGCTAATGAGGGTGTGAATCGCTTGAAGGGACTGAAGACATGGTTTGGCAGTTTGGCAGCGCCCCCTCCGGCAACGAAAATATTTGATTTTTTTGCACTGACAATGAGGAGGGACATGTTATTATATGTTCTTCATGTTACAGGTATCCTCAGCCTTACATGTTCAAAATATGTTCTCCTAAAGTTGTTTCACATATATCCTGACTTTGCTTCCATTCTATAGTATAGTTTTACTCCTCGCCGATTCCATAGCATTCCTCCATTTATATACTAAATTCTCGCTTGACATGTGCATGGGCTCGCGCATGCTCGCGCTTACGAATTGAACACGCACAACGTCCAAGAGGATCCGAAAGCATCCGAAAGGGTCGAAAGGAACAAAACTGGCTGAGGCCGATTGTCTCAGAGGTGACTGCACCAGTGAAGGTCTTTGGAAGCTCGACTGAATTGGATTGCCACATCCCTGCCGTGCGCACATTTGAGTTGCAAAGCTCAGGGGGCTTTGCCCTTCCCTTTTGGTGGTGACCAAGAGGTAACAGGTAGAGGGAGATCATTATAGACTTGAGATTCCCTTTCCTTGTACTTCCAGGCTTGTTCGTCCAGGCTTATACAATTCAAGCATTTTTTCATCTTGATTTGTCCTACATGTGGGCAACAACAGGAGACATTCACGGACAGCTCCGAGACCTTCTGCTGCTCTTTCATTTCTACGGCAGGCCGACTGCCAAGCTGAACCAAATGAAGTCATGCTCCACATGATGTAATTAGGACCATTGAAGGACAACTGTCGTGTTTTTGAGTTGGGAGGTTTAAAATTGGCTTTGGTTCGGTATGTTTGGTGTGTTTTTGTTTGCCAAGAGCAACTTTTTCATTTGCGACTGCGACAGAAAAAATACGGGCAAATTGATTCCCTGGGAGGCCTGATGATGATGAGGATGAGGACGAAGTGGACAAAGTTGACGAAGAGTTTTAGCAAGCGAGAGTCCATTTGTATCCATTTGTATCATCTTGCATCCTTTGTCATTGTAAACAGAATGCACAGTGCAGGACGGTGACGATGAGCCGATGTCATACGTGCCCCTTGGCTGCGAACCTGTTCACCAAACGTTGCCTGAGGGTTTGTGCATCAAGATGCATCCAATACCTCAGCTCAACTGCATGTCAGGTTCAACGGTGATTGGGTGGATAGAGGCCGCCATCAGCTTGAGGTCATGCTTTTGATTCTGTCCTTGAAGAATCTTGCCAAGATGCAAGGGAGCAGTTTGCAAGAAGCTTCGGAAAAGCATTGTCAATGGATGTCAAATTGATGTCAAATCTGTCAAAATGTTCCTGTGCTGCCTCTGCTAGCCTCAGCTATCCGCTGCCGCTTTCACCACTCATCACATCTTATCACCACTTGCTTTTGGCTGGGTGAAGCATGTGAAGCTAAGGATCATGCACCCAAAGCAAGTGTGGCTCAACAGGGGCAATCACGAAGATCGACAGCAAAACCTTCGAACCACGAAGATAGGCTTGATATCGGCTTGATGGGTTGCTGGCAGTTGCTGGGCTGGTGGTTTGCTGAGTGTTGAAATTGTCATAAATTGTCCATGGTGCCCTTCAGAAATTGCATCAATGCATCCTAAAACACTAGCATTCCTGGAATTCGCTGTCTTTTTGGAAGTCATGTTTGCGCTGGTGACATGACATGTGACATGACCACCGATGCTAGATTACACTTCATTTCGAGCAGTCGTCGTCATATGCACTTGCGCTGGTGCGGATTTCCGTGCTCGCCGTGTTTGGGATGCACGTCAAAAGGGACGACATTTAAGGTGATACCATGTGATACCATCCTTGCGGCGAGTCTGTTTGCAAGGTTGGTTAGTTGCACCAGCAGTGCAAGAAGATATAAGAAGATACTCGTAGCAGCTAGAAGAGGTGTTCTTCTCTTACAAGACGACTTGCAGCTGACACAACCAGTGGTTCTTGGCCCAGTTTGATAATTAGAGATGATTAGAGAATTATTAGAGATTATTAGAGATGTATACTATGTATACTAACCATCCATCTCCATCCATGTACCATCATGTACCAAAGATGTGCCCGCACAACCGGTCGATTGGGAGATGATGGTAGATGTTGCCCCTTGGATCCAGCCGGGTCTAATCGAGCTTGCAGGTAGCCTGGGCTTTGATAGGGCTTGCCGTGCACTTAGAAGTTTTGCAATTTCTCTCCTTGATGTACTCCTATCTTCAGATTATCTGAGATCTGCATGTCTCTCTCTCTCTCTCTCTTCTTTGCCAAAGTCACAGTGGCAACAAAAGGAAAGCTCTTGGGGTTGGATCTCCCGGCCTAGGTGCATCCCTTCCCGAAAAGGGCAACAAACATCATAAATGGACCTTAATACTTAACAGATCTTAACTTTAACAGAATTAGTTGAACCTCAAAAGTGCAAATGTATAGATTCAAACACAATGTGCGAAATCAGCAAAGCAGAAGCATGAAAATGGGCATTGCAAATAGTATTTGAATGTATTTGATGAGTACTATGTATTTCAAATAAATGTCAATAACACGTGACCCACTGCTGTTGAGTTCCAATGCTGAGTTGGTGCTTTTTGCATTCACAAACATTTAGATATATCCTTTATACGTATACACATTGGTTGCACTGAGTTTGCACTGCTTGACTCATCGAGCAGAATCAACGCCGTTTACTATAGCAACCTGCCACGTCGAGGCACTGATGCTCTCGGTGCTGAAGAGGGTCGAAGGATTTTTGAAAGCTTTCAATCTTTCTTTGAGTGGCGCCTTGGCAACTTTGGCAAAGCGCGAATTTGATCAAATTTGCTGTGTTCGAATGCTTTACCTTGTGCTCTCCACAGTGTGCTTTCACTCTGCTCACTTACTGTAAATCAAACTTTAATAAAACATGATATGCATCGATACACTGTGATCACTATGATACACTCATATACTTAAACTCTTCAGAAAAATCAACGAACATATTTTTTGTGCCCCTTGTGTTGCACCTTGTCTCATTTTGTCACCAGGCTTCCTCTGGCTGCTCGCATTGAGCAGAAGGTCTTGGTGCTGCATGGCGGCCTTGGGCCTGGGGCTGCCTGGCACGGAAGTTCACACTGCTTATAAACACATGGTGAACATTGGTGAACACAACAAAGACCACATGTAAATCATTTCAAAGCCACAAGACCATACAGATCATACAGGTTTCAGGTAGGATATCGGCAATGATTCGTACTCTATCTACATGCGCATGTTATATCATAAAAGATCATAATAAATAAATCAACATAGTCAACCTGAATTGGAAGAGTGACACTGGTTCATTTGTCAGACATGTTGCAGTTTGCCGATCGTTTTTCTCTGTTTTTTGTTGTCATGGTTGTGCGCCGCTTTTGTCGACACAGTTTCGCAAACATGTCCGATTTTTTATATAGAGATTGATGAGATTGCTTCGACTCCAATGCACGTCGTGAAGTCACGAAGCCGAGGACTGGTCATTGGAAGACCTCTTGCAGGTTGAGCGGCCGTTGGTGTCAAAAGAGTTGCACTATACTCTTGAAGGAGTGGTGGGCAGCCTAGGCTGTTGCTCTGAGCACTTTGGTTTGGAAGTTGAAGTGTGCAAAGTAGAAATGGTTTGTAGATGTTTGTAGTCCTTTTATGTCCTTTTTGTTTACATGCGATTGCTATGAGATTGGATTAGCTGCTCAGGTCTACAACATACTCTGGTCAGATCCGTTGATGCACAGGTTCCTTGGCAGTCCCATCTATGCTAGTGACTGCTGGATCTGCTGGACTCTGCTGGACTCTGCTGGACTCTGCTGGACTCTGCTGGTGAGCTTACCTATGAACTTAGAACAAGTTTGATGACAGTCAACTGAGGCCAGAGAATCGCAGAGATCCTTTGAAAAGCTTTGGTGTGCAAACCTCAATTGTGTGCTGGCAATATATCTTCGGAATATTTCGGAATAGTTTTTTTCTTGTGTGCCTGAAGTCATTTGAACTTTACCATCCAGCAATTTTGCAGGTGCATGATAGTGGCATTCTTAGTCTTTTGCAGAGTTTCAACTTGAAGCGTTTAGATCCCATGACTTGTCACGACTTGTCCATGTTTGACACCAATTCGATCCATTCGATCCTCGTCAGGTCCTCGTGACAAGCACTGGCAAGTGATGAAGAACTTTGGTCGTCAAACTGCCATGTCCTTTTGATTTATCATGATTTAGCACTGGGACGACCTCCGCCTTTGTGCGTTGCGTGTGAGCAATCCAACAGCCGAGCAAAATGCAGGTGATGTGACACAGCGGTTCTGCAAGACACAAGGTCTTGAGCTCATAATTCGACACTTGGCTTACAGGGGTTGCCCCATTTGTCTAAAAGCACTTGGAACCTGGAACGGAACATCTGATTTGAACATCTTGGACAAATTCAATATGGTTCAACTGCCAGAGATTTCAGCTGTGAGGATCACATCAGTTCACCAATACGTGCAAGGGGTATGAGCTCATGCACGATGGCAACTTGGCTTCAAGATCATATTATGGCATGAGAGAGAATGAGAAAAGGGAGAAAAGGTGCTGACACTTGTCACACTGTTCCGATCCCATGTCTTGACAAGCAAGTGACAGGGCGCACGAAACCCAGCAAGACGAAGGTCTTCGCAAAAAGAACTGCCGTGGGTATCAGTGGGTGCTTGAGTGAGACAGAATCCATAGCTGAGGATATTTGCTTCGAGTTTTTTCAGCGCGAAACTACATGGGGTTTTATGGCTGCAAGATGGGCTGAAAGCCTGGAAGGGAGCAAAGATGAGCAAAGCATAGCGAAGCTAATGAACTAAGCTGATGGTTCTTTGATATGTTCTTTGCAGAAGGTTTCGACATGTTTGCACAGACGTGGCTGGTGGCTGGCACATGCTGCTGAGAAACATGGCTCAGGACCGTTCCCAATGATGGTGGTATGCTTTTGCCACTTTGCTTGGAGCGCCCTTTTTCTGTGAACAACACTTTTTCACGAGCATATTCATGGCATGGATGACACATTCAAAGAGATGTCTTGCACATGCTTGCAAAGTAAGGATTGGATATGGCGAAGATTCGCTTAGTCCTTAGTGCAAAACACACTGAAACACTCTGCGATGGCATATTATGGTAAACCGGATTAAACCAGTCATTGCAGCAGTATATCAAAATCAGACTGAAGTAGATAATTAATGGCGACTCATTTTATATATACTGAATACAACTTATATCACATGCGTTGCAGGTACTCGTACCTATCGCATGATCTATATAATGTCGCTCTACATCGTATACATATTGCGGTCGAATATGCCCGACCTTGTGTCTTGAGGCGTGGCGTTGTTTCTTTGGTGGTTCGGCCACGAAGCGTTGAGCGCCTGACAGGACAGAGTCAGACGGGTGGGAGATGATGGGAGCAAGACAGCTTAACAAGATTCATGAGATGTGTAATTACTATTAATTACTAGCGAGTTGCCACAGAAAGAGGATCATTAGGAAAGCAACACACACATTGAATTGATGAACCTTCGGCAGTTTGAGAAACACTAAATCAAAACATAAGGCCCCCCCAAAAAATACTCTGGTGCTCGCATACCGCGGACGTCCTTGGAACAGATTGAAACTAAATTGCTTTCGCAGCACACGGACAGTGAATTTCCGAGAAGAGGCTGACATAGGCTGACTACCTGAAATACACAAGGATTCCTTTTTGATCCTTTTTTCATTTGCAGAGAATGAACATGAATGAACCCCAAAGTGGATTCTAAACAATGCAAGTATGTGTCCCTTTTCAAGGACGGTCAAAACAATTGTCAAAACTCAAAAAATGTTAAAGCTGAAATCATATTTTCACAAGTTTGGCGCTTGCAAGGTGGGTTTGTTTGGTATTGGTGGACAGTACTTGTACGTTTGTTTGAACTGAAGAAATCGTCTTAGGTTGTTCCTCGTTCTTTGCATGCTTGCTTCGCTGCGGTATCAAGTGCGCACGTATATCTTGAATGTCATGCATTGTGCATGCTGTTTGCACATGTGCTCCCTCGTACGGACGTTTTTATGGCCGCTTTGCCTACGTCACGTCGTGGACTAGCTGTGTGCTCGTAAACTGGTTTGTTCCATATTGTTCCGCTCTTTTTGTATCTTTTTGTCCAGCGGCTCCATCGTAGTTCTCAAGAGCGGACTTCCAGCCTGAGGAGCAAACCGTGGCAGACAGAACGCAGAATTGCCAGGCACTGGGGAACTTTATGATTTTGAACACCCCGCAAAAACATGAATTTGGACCACTCTTGTTTGCAACAAGTCATTTGATGCATGTTTCAACCAAAGATCAGAGCTTCACGGGTTACCATAAGAAGGGGTTGCCAAAATTCACCCAAACGCTGCACCCATTGACTTCAGTTGCTTCCACCGTCTTCATGTTTTTTTCCTCGCGCCACTGCTTCATTTTGTGTAATCGGGTCCATGACCATCAAGAGTGCAATACACGTGCTATTGAAATTTGTCAGTTTGCACTTGGTGCCAGGCTCCATTCTGAGCTATGAACCCTATTGCCCACGAAAGCACTTGATGCAGCTTATTAAGCCAGAACAGGTTATTTGGTTGCAGAATGTTGCAGAATGTTGCAGAATGTTGCAGAATGTTGCAGAATGTTGCAGAGTTGCAGACAAGCCGCTTTTCTTTTTTTCTAATCAAGAGTCCCGATGCTCGTGGCCCTGCAAGCCAAGGTTAGATGTTTTGGATGGACACATCGGGACATTTGATGAACACTGCACGTTGTGTTTTTGTTGGAGTTGCAACTGTTTCGGAGTATTTTGGATTCCTAGCTTGGGCTTTGGCATGCAGGACTCAGACGATTTTCGTTCTTGCTCTGAATGCGGCCCCCCAGACGCATATGGGCATGGGCAGATGAGTTCAGAGTTTAGAATACTAATTCAAATATGTTCAAGCGGCCAAGCGGTTCAATCATGTTCATACTTGCAGTTATTGTGCTCTGTGGTTCTGATTTTCGTGAAACTGCACCCAATGCAGTGTGCAATTGCAGCTAAGAGATCTTGACTGTCCTTGAAGCCTTGAACCGCTGGACCAACCCTTGGGGATCTTTCTGAACACCGTGCTTGCCTTGCTTCAGGCCAAGATGATATCCAAGTCGAATGTCTCTAGGAAGCAACAATAAGCAACATGAGTTGGGAATAGTCTGCAGAAGAGTTGGGATTTCAAAGATTTTCAAGGAAAACAGTGTGTGGCAGACTCTGGCTGCGTCCATGGTGCCTGTGGATATGCTCGCCTGATCATCCATGTAGATCCATGGGTGCAACATTGTGCAACATTGTGCAACATCCCTTTCATTAATCTTCATTCCCCTTCACCATCTTCACCATCTTCACCATCTTCACCATCTTCACCATCTTCACCATCTTCACCATCTTCACCATCTTCACCATCTTCACCATCTTCACCATCTTCACCATCTTCACCATCTTCAC
>Ga0126342_10013693_pt1 | contig 14343 bp, 19 predicted proteins | sample Cyp1metagenome_FD_92528 | JGI IMG/M metagenome (GOLD analysis project Ga0126342, IMG submission 92528) | Coral microbial communities from Lord Howe Island, Old Settlement Bay, Australia - Cyphastrea 1 metagenome | ecosystem: Host-associated > Invertebrates > Cnidaria > Coral ...
CAAGCTCGCTCATCACCAGCGGCTTCTTCTCCCCACCCATTTCCAGCCACTCCCTTGCACCCACGCCGTCCGCAGCCGTCCGCGCAATTCTCCGCACCCATTTCCCGTCCGCTGCCGTCCGCGCAGCCAAGCTCGCTGATCTCCAGCGGCTTCTTCTCCCCACCCATTTCCAGCCACCCTTGCACCCACACCGTCCGCAGCCTTCCGCGCAGCCAAGCTCGCTGATCTCCAGCGTCTTCTTTTCCTACTCATTCCTTTCCCTTCCTTTCCCTTCCTTTCCCTTCCTTTCCCTTCCGTTCCCTTCCTTTCCCTTCCTTTCGCTTCCTTTCCCTTCCTTTCCCTTCCTTTTTTCCTTCCTTTCCCATCCTTTCCCATCCTTTCCCTTCCTTTCCCTTCCTTTCCCTTCCTTTCCCTTCCTTTCCCTTCCTTTCCTTTCCTTTCCCTTCGTTTCCCTTGCACCCACGCCGTCCGCACACCACCCCTTCAAACCAGCTCGCTCCCCCACGCGGTTAAAAGACTAAACGAGAACCCAAGCATCGAAGATGCTTTTGGGAAAAAGGAACCAACGCAACAACACAATTTATTTGTGCTTAATTTTAGACCATCCACGGTACTCTGAGTTTGGGCGTCCATACAAGTCTGAGCACTACATCAATCACTTAGGTCCTGGCGTTGGTCGGGATGTAATTCATTCAAACGTTCCTCTGCCTGCCTGGCAATGGCACCAATTTCTTGCTCCATGCCTCAATCCAGAAATCATCAAGACCCATGCGAATTGGACACCATTCGGCAAGAAAACGTGTGTTTAATCATGAGTTAAGCCGGTGAGGAGCCATATGGCACCCATCTTCTCACGGACCAAGACATGGTTAGTCACTAACGGCCGGTCACATTTTGTGGCATGCTCTACATGTACTTTCAAAGCCTCACATATACGCTGGCCACCACATACGAATCTCAGCTGCTGGCGACCGATTTCTTCCTCGTGGCTGCGTTTCTCCAGGAAGATCTGGTCCACATCAGCTCGCTGCTGCTCATTTTGGGACCTCACCCAACTCGTGGACTTAAATCCCCACGCGACAAGAGCAATGGAGGCGTGTAAAACGCCAGGGTTGCAAGCAAAGTGTCATCGTATATGGTTTTGTTCGCAGGGGTTTGCTGACTCGGACCAGATTCACCGTTGATTCTCAACCCAAAACCCTCCGCTTTGCTGGAGCAAATGCTGGACCCACTTGTGCTAGATCCAATGTTCCCGCAATTTTTGAACATGTTTTTACGTTGAGAAGCAAACTCGCTACATGTTTTTGCGTGTCTGTGTCTTGCTGTTGTTCCCTGGCTGTTGATTTTGCTGTTGAAGCATGAAAGTGCCACAAATCGGGGTGGCTTTACATGTTAGAGCACGAAAACAACGCGTAACAAACCACAGATAGAAATGTTTTTCCCCAAACAGCGTGTCCATACTGAGGGTTCTGACAGTGGGTGTAAAAGGCCGGGGTTAGATCAGTCAGGGTGACGCATCTGGGTTGCTCGTTTCACCTGCGCCGGCTCGCACAAAAGTTCCCTTATGTGAGATGCGCATTTCGATTGCTCGCACAAAACGGCCGTCGCGTTTTGCTCCTTTCCAAAGGTCTCGTTTTACTAGCGCGCCGTGCTCGTTTTTTGAGCTATGTCCATTTTCTTGGCAGGCGTGGGATATCCGGAACATTTTGTGGACGTCGTTTTGCGTGACAAGTGCAGGCCATTGGGCATTTTTTCATCCGTGTGGCAGGCGTGGCACTCTCCGCACTTTTGGTTTTGGATGCCATTTTGCGTGGCAAGCACAGTACTTGGTGAAATTGCAGGACGTGCTGGAAGGGTCTAAAGTCTCGCTGTGTGAAACTGTCGTCATGTTTGATTTGGGACATGGTGATGATTCCGCGTGGCAGGTGCAGCACTTCGGATGACCCATGCTCTTTTTTCGTGGCAGGCGCAATACTTTGTAGACCTCGACCAAAAAAGTGGCTGAAACCTAGGTGAAACCTCGTTTTGGCCATGTTCAATATTCATTTTTCGTGGTGGGTGCATATTTGGTGAAAATTTAGCATGTGCCCGCGCAACTCTCGTGACTTTGGGCGTGTCAGATCGCTCTCGTTGTGGCGCGGTGCGAATTGTGAGATCGCTCCCTTAACCCTCTGGGCACTTTGCACGTGTCAGATCCCTCTCACTGTGGCGTGGTGATGATTTTAGCTGCTTCCCTAAGATCCCGGTAAGGAAGTCTTATTTCTTGAAGGTCCTTGTATGACGATCTCGCATGGGTTTCTTGGTGCAGTCCTGGAGGTCCGTATATATGAAGATCTTGGCCAAAGTCTTGTAGAGGACCTTGAGACCATGTTGTGAAGATCCTGACGAAATATCAGAATCCTTATGATAGGATCTTGTGGAGTTGGTCAAATCCTTTATAAGAGGTTCCTGCATCTTGTACAGGTCCGTGTCAGAAGATTTTGTGGAGATACTGGCACGATCCTCTCTAAGAGGTCCTTGCATGGAGCTGCTTGTATGACAGCTATGCTCTTGGGAGGTTCTTGTATCAAGATCTTGTGTAAGATCCTCTCCAGCAGCAGCAGGTCCGTTATTACGATCTTGCGGCTTGCGGGTTTCCCTTAGGGGTCCTGGCATGAAGATCTTGGACAAGATCTTTTACATACCTGTGAGAAGATCTTGTAGGGATCCGGGAGAAATCCTCCAAGAGGTCCTTGGATTGAGATCTTGAAGATGCTCTGCATTGGTGCTTGTATTATGAAAGTTCTTCTGGGATGTTCAAAGGAAGTTCTTGTATCAAGATCTTGTGAGGTCCTCTATATATTATACAGAAGGTCCTTCTTTGACGATCTTTTGAAATTCTCTTAGATGTCCTGGTATGAGGTTCTGGTACGAGGTCCTGATGAGTAGACATAGCGTTGCTTCTGTTGCCAAAACAAGCTCCAGCTGCTGCAGTTACGATAATGTCTACACAACCTGATCTGGTGCTGTTCCATAGCTACTGCTGCTTGTACCTATTGACTTCCTACGCCCCACACTGTTTGGGGTCTCTTGCCGGTGTAATTGTCAAAGCACCAAAAATTAACTGCAAGGTCAAGTATTTCTGAACGCCGTGCTTGTGACTGTGGGGACGTTGGCGTAGCTGGGCTTTCTACATCTTTGCCAGAGATTCTGTTTGAAAACGCGGCCTTGAAAAAGGCAACCCTGTCCATATGCACGCCATTTCTTTGCACATCTCACCCGTCAATCAGAGCTCCTCCGAGTTTCAAAACATGGCGGCAGCCTGTTGGGACAGCCCGGTGCTGCCACAATATATAGCTTTAGGGTTGCAAGTTCCTGGCAGGCCTGGCTTTGATTTTCATTCTGAGTTTCCATCTTGAAAACTGCTTTTTTATTGACCCTGATTTTGAATGCGTTTTCCATTCGTCTTTTTTTCCCGAATGCGTAGCGAAGGATTCTCGTTTTACTTTGTGGGTCTGGGGGTTGAGACGTGTTCGCTCGACGCTGCTTTTGTGTCCGCAACCGTCGTCAACCGTTTGCAACCATCCACGAGTGACCGCGGTGAGGGCAATATGGCCGTGCCTATGGTGAGTTCTGCAAACGTGGTCACTTTTGGAGGCTTCAAACATCACGTAGCATCGTTTCGTGAGCAGGCACTTCGTGACATTCCAACATGTTTCAGAACGTGTCCAAATCGTTGTGACAGGCACCATGCTTTTGCATCGTTTTCCGAAGATGATTTCCATGTCTCGCAGCAGGCGCAGTACTTTGAATGTGTCCATCTTGCTTTTGCGTGGCAGCGCAGCACTTCAGACGTGTGCTCTTGCGTGTTTTTTTGCGAATCGCATTGTGAGGGCTGCGTCAAGTGGTGACAACGTGCAAATCGCGTGGCAAGCGTTGGACATCATGAGAATGTCATTTTCCGTGGCAGCGACAATATTTGGTGCAAATCCGTTGCGCGTGGAATGTCAAACTGCGTAGCAGGTGCAGTATTTAGCACACTCTACACTCCACACTGTACACTTACACTTTAACACTCCACACTCTACACTTTACCGTCCACACTCCGCACTCTACACTTTACACTCCACACTCTACACTTTACACTCCACACTTTAAACTTGACACTTTATTTTCCACACTTTACACTTTACACTCCACAGTCTACACTCTACACTTTACACTTCACGATTTACACTTGGCACTCCACACTCCACACTTTACACTTTACACTCCACACTCTACACTCCCCACTCCACACTCCACACTTTACGCTTTACACTCCACACTGTACACTCCACACTTTACACTTTACACTCCACACTTCACACTCCAGACTTCACACTGTACACTCCACACTTTACACTCCGCCCTTGACACTCTTTACCCTACACCACAGTTTACACTCCACACTTTACACTTGACATTTTACACTCCACACTTTACACTCCACACTCCACACTTTACACTTTACACTCCTCACTCCACACTTTACACTTTACACTCCTCACTCTACACTCTACACTTTACACTCCTCACTCCTCACTCCACACTCTACACTTTGCACTCCACATTTCACTCCACACTCCACACTCTACACTGCACACTTTTCACTTTACACTCCTCTCTCCACACTCTACACTTTACACTTACACTCCACACTCCACATTGTACACTTTTGATTTTACACGTTGCACTCCACACTCTACACTTCACACTTTCCACCCCACAGTTTACACTTTACACTCCACACTCCACAATCCCCCCACTTTACACTCTACACACTACATTCCCCACTCAACACTCCGCTTGCTTCACACTCCACACTTCGCACCCCCGCTTCCACATTCCACAGTCTACAGTGCACTAGTATGGTAACAGGGGAAAAATGGAAAAACGTACAAGACTGTTCAAATAACTTGTTTCACGAAAGTGTTTTACGTGATTGGTTTCTCTTCTTTTAGTGGGTTTTGTGATCCCCAATTTAAAAAAATCTGGAAACATGGCTTGGGCCACCGAAGGCTGGCTCTGAGGCGCAGACTGAGTGCAGGAATCAGAATGAAAAAATATAGCTGCCATTTTGACACCAGAAAAATGAATTTTCAAAACGAAAATCATGAGTGCTCATGTTTGAACAAATTTCCGAAACGCTGCAACATGAAAACATGAAGTTTCAGTGTCTAAAAGAAGCTTTCAGAAAGGAAAAATGAAAAAAATCATGTGTTTTCCACCTGTTTCTTTCTTTCATCTTGCTTCGTTCTTCGAATCTGGTCTGAATCTGAAAGTTCTTTTTTTTAATTCTGGACATCTGATCCCACATGAAAGTTCTTTTGTTTGCATTTCGCAAAGGAGGACATTTAGAAACCATGCTTTCCAATGTCGCAAACCTGGGCAATTTCATTTTAGCGGTTTTCTGTATTTTGCATTATTTTCAGCCTTGACAATCTGGTCAAATGATGTCAAATGATGTCAAATCTATAACTTTTCAACATGTACTGTAGGGTTTCCAAACAATCACAGTTCAAAATGATAGCCAAAACAAAGAACAAAAAAAGCAGAAAAACATGTTGAATGAAAAAACCGTTTGGCAGTTATTCAGACGCAGGCTGCCGCAGGAACTTGCATATTTACAGGGCTTCAGTGAAGGAGACCATTTCAAACTCTTCCCACCCTACGCCCTCTGGTTTGTTCAGAGCCGTTTGCGCGGTGTGGATGTTCCCTTCGCGAAGCAGTGTTAATGTGTATGAATATGGGCAGTGTACAAGTTTCAAAACATGAAACTCAGGCCCGCGCTTCATGATGGTGTACATGTGGTGAACTTCCTCTGGTCGGGTGTCAGTACCTTCAATCTCCAAGTCTCCGGCATGGAATGCAAACTGGACACTGGAAAGACATAGACCAATGGAAAGACTGACTACGTACATTCGACGTATATTCTACAGATACAGATCTCCACCGTAAGATCAGTCATAGATACAGATACTATCCATATCACGACATGCACTTTTTTGACGAAGTTGTTTCCCCGGCTGCGCACGTTGTTTGTCCGTGGCCAAGTTGTGATCCGCCAAATTGCCCTCCAAGGATCGCACGGTCTTCACCAAGGAGTCATAACCTCAGCTCGGGCACCTGTGAGCACCTGAGCCTGCACTAATGTTGCTATAAAGAGCTATGAGAGGTATCATTGATAATCATTGATATTATTAAAAAATGATACCATTGATGCTAATTTGCCCATGATTGAATTTCATGTTGCTGTTTAAAATTCTCCGATGATACCTCTCATGCAACGGTCAAGTGTCACCAGCCCAGAGTTGCAACTCTGGTTGCGACCCATCTGGTTTGCAGATTTTGCAGGTGAGCCACGTTTCTCCAGCGAGGCATAGACATTGTTGTCCTGGCGACCGGAAAATTGCTGGGTAAATTCTGCATGGTCTGGTGGTGTAGAATGACTTGAAGAACATGGGTGACATGTCTGTGACCTGTCTCTTGGAGTCATGACTCCTTTGGGTAGAGAATGTGAATCATTGCAAATCTATATAATCTATATAGTTCTATTGTAATCTATATGCATCTACAGTAATCACTTAAATCTATCTCTGCACCATAGACACACAGCAATTGCTTCTACCAAACATGAGGCGCTGCCTCCATTGAACCTGGCCTGGTTCTGTTGAGAATACTTGGAACATGCTGTGAAACCATGGGTAATCTCCTCACCATGTTTGGCTTCTTAAACTCACTGAAACGCCAGGTCCCTGTCACGTTAAAGCTCCAGCGGCAGTCCTGCTGGATGTCATTGATCTCCTTGTTCAATCTGTAGACCTCATCCACCAGTTCTTGGCAGCGTTTCCGCAACTCCACCAGATAGTAGGTCCTGTCCTGGCGAGGGGTTGCTGCTTCCATTCTTGAGCAGACCCAGTTGGGAAGAGTTCCAAAACACCAAGTACAGTAATATGCGGTAATATATTCTGGGAACCGCACATAGATCTGTCGTTTCGGCCCTAAAGAGCCTGTCTTCATGCCCATAACGCCTGCACGCGGTGCGCACGGCAATTGGAGATGAACTTCAACTGACCTCTTGGACAAGACATGACAAGACTCAAGACCACCATATGAAATGTCCACTTGTGTTTGGTGCAGAAGATCTTGGAAACCAACAAGAGGCGCTAGCTGGAGCCATTTCCTGCAACCACTTCCTGTGTTTCAATGCCATCGGCTTATCGCCGTGGAACTCCGACTGCGCAATACCAGATCCTACCATAACTAAACTTGAGTCCCAAGGGTTGGCGAACGAAAGCTAAGCAGCGAAAGATGGGAGCCAGTAGTGCAAGGCAAGATGCGAAATGGAACATGAGCAAGGTAGAATGATAGAATGCTTTCGTGGAGTGACTTATTGGGTGGAATGACCTCGGTGGGTGGGTTGGGTTTGGATGGGTTTGGGGTGGTTTTGGGGAAGTGCTTCCAAGATGCACCCGGGAGGACGAGGGGGGGACGGGCAGGTTTGCGTGAAGAGTCACTCGTTTGACATTTGGTCTGCCTCATCCCTTACTAAACCAAGAAAAAGCTCCAGCTAGCTACAGCAAGCTTTCGTGACAAATTGACCCCGCAGTCTTGAAAACAGTAGCTGTCAAATTTGGGAACCCACATCCAAGACTCAGATACCGCTGGTGTGACCAAGTGCAAGTGTGTTCTGTGTGCGTGTGAAGGTGCTGGCACGGGTCGTGTCCTTTCGTTTCGATGGTTTGCAATCTCTGATTACGAAAACTGGGCTAACTAGAAAAAAAGAGCTTGACTACCAGTGACAAGTGATATCAAATGCAATCAAAGCGTCCTTACGCAATTTAATCCCATGGCCATGGCAACCTCGGCCCCCTTTCATTTTCAACTGGCGGTGAGTTACACGTCCTGGCCACTTGAATTCTCCACACTCCCCTCGCAATGGGGGAAGGTGTCATCCATCAAATGGCGCCTTTGCGTAACTGCACACAGCGAACAGAGGCACGCGGAGCTGTCAGTGGGTATCTACCATGGTCCTGTTGCCCTTCAAGGGTGGTGTCTCCATCTCCAGAGTCCATGGGGAAATGTTCCAGGCCCCACTTGACCAGCTCCACATGCTCCACGCTTGGCCAAATAGAAATCTAGTCAAGATTGAACCAGGATAAGTGCTGAGACCTTAGGAATCCTCCCTGCAAACTAGTGCATCCCTACGGGTTGCACATCGATTCAACTTCTTGCGAATTCAAGATGTCCCAGGAAGCGGCAGGATGTCTCTCTTGCAGCTCTGGAAGTATAACTAGTACCACACAAAGTGCCTTTGAAAGTCTAAAATTGTGCTTGGGCCACCCAACCAACTTCTGGTACACCAGGGATCATCATCCCAAGTTACATACGAATCATTTGAAAGTTGAAACCACCGACCAATGATGTCTGCACAGTTTCCAGGACTATTCCTGCATGCGCTTTCTGGAGACAATAGTCTTTCTACGGCACAGTTGGAGTTTTTGGAATGTCAATAAACTCCCATGCCAGCGGCCGGAGGCTGTTCAGCACCACCTGGGGGTTCAAGGGCGGGTCTCCACTCACGGGACTACTTTCACAAACATGCCAATTTGCCAATGCCGCAATCCACAGGAAACTGAAGTCCCTCGCCAAATCAAAGGGGTCAAGTGATGTCAAGTGGCCAATAACAAACTGCCGCTGTCGCTGAGCACCCCAAAAGTCAGGTAAAGGTGTCCTTAGTCATCGCCGTCACATTAGGAAAGCTCCCAACTGCGGAGATGCAGATGTCATCGTGAACATACCCGGGAAGCCACCAGTGAAGTCCACCAGAAATGGACTGATGATGACTAATTATTGATGACTTATGCTTTATCCTCACAGGATAAAAGTCAAATTCTCTGACAGATTTTCTGGATCAATTGCCATTTGCCACCATTCATCATGGCTGATTTCCCGCTGATCTTTGTTCCCCTCAACCTCCACCAGGACACCCGTGAAGGCCAAGATCAACGCCGCAAGTTTCACGCAAATTGCCTCGGCCACAGGGATGTCTGAAAATATGGTGCCCGGTCCCCAAATTCATTGGTGAATCATCATCTTCATTCATCTTCCCTATAAAAATATGGCCATGTGGTCTCATTTGGGCCCCCATTTTTTCGACTCACCCATTTCCTGACTGGTTAAGGTAACTTTCGTGAAAGCATGCTGGATTTTGTGTCGAACTGACCAGCTAAGTGGCAAAAACCAGGTTCTGTTGGATGAGCTCCTCATAGCCACTGGCCACTGCTGAAATACATCAGTTTCCCAATGAAATTGGCTACTTTGCATACCAGTATACCCCGTTTTCACACACACACACACCGATCTTGATTGCTTGATAATGCCTGTCTCAATTTTTGGTTCGGAGCCCATGTCCTTACAGCGCTTGGCAAAGTGTAGAGCCTGCACAAAGCGCTTGAGCATGGCACCGCCGCTGCCAATGACCACATCCTGAGCAAAGGCTCAATGCTGATATTTTGGCCGCATCAAGCTATAAGGACTATGACTATAAGATCTATAAGGGTCAACAATGTGCAATCCAACTATATAATATTCAAGTCAAAAACTCTTGGTTGTTCATGATTTTTCCGCCTTTCCCAACTGGTTGCTTTTCACCTTTTCACCAAACTTGTAATATCAACCGATCTGCCAACCCCACCATCCCAGCATATCTCGCGCCCAGACACTGCCGCGTCGCAGGGCAGTTGTAAGCCACTGGCGATGGCCACGCCTAGATCGGCAGCGGCTAAAGCAGGACCATCGTTGAGACCATCGCCCAGCATACAGACCGTGTCCTGCCATGGCAGCACCAGGGAACTTGGGTTGATTATGGTTGATGTTAAGAATTCCTGCCTGACTCCCCACAAAAAGGACCTGGTTTCACAAACGAAGGCAGAATCTGAGTAGCTTCCATCATGGGAGCCTTGAAGACTCATTCGAAATGCTTTGTCTTTACCACCTACTGACATCAACTGACATCAAAGAGCCATCTCTAGCCTAAAGTATGATTCTTTGTTTGACTTATTTCATCTTATTTCCATGAACTTCCAAGCAGCAAATCCAGGTCCAGTCGGTTCACTATGTCGGTTGTCGGTTCACCTGGTTGGAGACGTTGAGCAGTGGCGCATTGAGGCCACTCTCCAGGTCTTGCTGCACTTGCTCTTTGCCACGGACCCAGATCTCTTTGTCGTTGGGTGTCATCTTGGAGCGCCTCTAAACTCCACTGAGTCCATGCTTCCATGGTGATCATCTCAGTCTCTAGTATTCAACTGTATTCAACTGTATCCTGGTGTCACTGTACAATTTGATCATGAAATATCATGAATCAATATTATTCAACTGTTTCTATCATTTTCTGGTTCTTTTTTGTGTTTCTTTATCATTCCCATGTCCCATGGCCGTCCTGCCTCTCCTGGATGCCCAGAGTTTGAGCCACCGCCTCAGCCGCCTTTCGTTCGTCCCCGGTGAGCATGGCCACATAGACCCCGAGCGCTTGCAGCGACTGCACGGCATCTTGGGCATCTTCGCGCAGTTCATCTTCCAAGCGAAGAATCATGGCAACATCATCCTGATGAAAATCGAGTAAATGAAAGAGATTGAAAGAGGATGATGCTGCTTTGAGGCTGAAAGAGTATGATGCTATGATGGTCAATATTAATCACATTATAGCATGTTTCAACTCTAGCTAAGTAGAAGAAACTCTAGTTAAGTAGAGGATAACCAATATCAATACCGGTAGTATCGAGATCGCAACAGATCATGTTTCAATCTCCGGTGAAGCCGGCCAGGGATGGAGAGGAACGTCAATCATCCAATAATCATCCGACACTTCTCGGTGTTTTTGTTAGTTTCCTGATATTGAAATTTAAGGACATGAACTTAGACCACACAAGGCTATATCAATGGTGGACCTTAACGGGCATAAAAAGTCCCCGAGACGTGGCTAGTGCAGGAACTGACACCTGTCAACCGTCCTCCATTGTCATGTAGACAACTGTGAAGACACCGCCTTCCTGTTCCCATTTCTTCACCTTGCCAGACATGTGGGCAATCTGCTGAAATTCAACGGTCAGGAATTTCAGATTTAAAGGAAAAGTAGATTCTGGCTGGCTCTGATGCCCATCGTTCACAACCCACCACATGCAGTTCAAACAAGCTCTCAAAAGGATTAATTGCAAACACATGAGCGGTGTTCAAAACCCCCAATATATTGGGTAGTATAATTCCCTATATAATCATCAACCAACAGGGGTTTTGAAGACTGCTCAAATGATAAAGTCAAGTTGTCAAGTTCAACTGCCCAAAAATCCTGTGATCTTTTTGTCCCACCCCACCTGTTCTTCCGCCTCGCTGGGTAAATCGATGGCCATCGAGTCAAGGAAGCGTTTGCTGCCAGCTCCCACCACCTGGCCTTCCACGATTCCCCAAACTCCTTGGGATTCCACGCGGGTGAAGCGATCCACCTGGCAGCCGGGAAAGGGTGACCCTTTTTTCTCTGTATCATCTGTATCAAATATGATAAATATGTATCAACAAAAATGACATGACCAGTTTTTGATGATTTTTGGGAAACCACATCTTTGCTGCTTGTTTCGGTCAGCTTTCCGGACACATCTGGGTTTGTGGGAAAATAGGGTACCATCTTCCATCCCATGCTTGAACATGTCATTTTACCATCAAAATCACCATAAGTTGCTGTTGGCATCCCATCCAATCCCCCAGCATTGGTTGTTGGCTGACTATCCCCACATCCCCAATCCCTAGCAATTACATTGCCATAACATGAATGCACCCATTACCCTCCAATAACTTCTCATGGATTCCAGGAAATCCATGGTTTCCCAGGAGATCATGATCATCTACATTCATGTCCATGTCTATGTTAATCTTAGCGATGATATCCCCCATGGGAATTCGGCACCTTCGGCAATTGCGGGGCCCCTTGGGCGAACTCGGCGGCGCAGCCCACGTAGCTGCGGACCAGCGAGTTGGCTAAGGGGTGGGAGTCCTGACGAGTTGGCCATGACCAGTTGGCTTCTCGACAGGTGGGAAAAGATTCAATTGTTGATGCAGCAATGCATATTATATGGAGGTTTCTTGAAGGGGGTCCCCAAGTCACCACAGGCTTCAATACTAAAATGATCTAATGACTTAACTTGGAGTGCCATCATTTTAGGAAACCCTCGGATACTATTAGGCTATTGGGTTCAAGTTCCTTGTTCTTTTTGACCGATTTTATCCCCGAACTCCAGTGGTTAATCATCATACTTCCCGTGAAAAACAGCATTGAAATCGTGGTATGCCCCCTTTTCAGACACACCCAACATGCCAAATGAATTCCCTGATTGATGGGATAGTCTGTAGAGCACTTTGCGGAACCGGTAAACCACAGATTGGAATTGATGCCAAGGTGTTATACCGTAGTGCAATATTGCATGCATATATGCATGAACAACTTCATATCGAAACATATTGACAGGATCAGCAGGACCTATACAAATGTTCACAGTTACTCTGCAAATACTCTGCAAAAAATAAAATATCTTAGATGTACCTATTAAATGATACATGGGCCTCTTTTATTACTTAATATATAAGACTTAATACATCTTAATACATGGTAGGCCCAAAGGAGTTTCATCGCGTACGATTCAGAGGCTCCTGAGACTCCAGGGCCGCAAGGAGTTTCAGCAAGTCCCTGCAGAGGATTGTTGTCTATGGCCCCATCTGCCTATGATTCGGGGATGTGAAAATGTCTCTCTATACCTATCTATCTATCTATCTATCTATCTGTCTATCTATCTATCTATATCTTATATTATATTATCTTATCTTATCTTATCTATCTAATCTAATCTAATCTAATCTAATCTAATCTAATTATCTATCTATCTATCTATCTATCTATCTGTCTGTCTATCTATCTGTCTATCTCTCTATCTGTCTATCTATCTACCTACCTACCTTTCTATCTATCTATCGATCTATCGATCTATCTATCTATCTATAAATCTATCTATCTATCTATCTATCGATCTATCTCTCTATCTAATCTAATCTAATTGAATCTAATCGAATCGAATCGAATCTTATCTATCTATCTACCTATCATATCTATCTATCTATCTATCTACCTACCTACCTACCTACCTATCTATCTATCTATCTGTCTGTCTGTCTGTCTATCTGTCTATCTGTCTATCTGTCTATCTGTCTATCTGTCTATCTACCTACCCACCTACCTACCTACCTATCTATCTATCGATGGATCTATCTATCGATCTATCTATCTATCGAATCTAATCTAATCAATCGAATCTAATCGAATCAAATCTAATCTAATACATCTATCTATCTACCATATCTATCTATCTATCTACCTACCTACCTACCTATCTATCTATCTATCTGTCTATCTATCTATCTATCTATCTATCTATCTATCTACATATATATGTATATATGCATGTATATGTATGCCTGATTATATATAGAGAGAGTATGTATGTGTATCTATATATATATATATATATAGTATGTTTGTATGTATGTATGTATGTATGTATATATATATGTATATATATGTATATATATGTATATATATAACATACACGTACTGTAATGGGGACATGGAACTAGTGTATGTTTCCATTCAATCTCCGTTCTGTGGATTGCAGATGATTATGGAACCTGACGGCACTCCTGCTATTTACACTGGCGATCGGGAAATAGTCTCGCCTCATCAAGTTTGTGCGGTAGATCCCGACTCAAATTGATACCTCGATAAAAACATCTGCAAACTCTTATAAGTTTATAAATCCCAACACGTCCATATTTCATGCCAAAATCATCGTATTTTGCAGCTCCATCACTCGCCAGATCCCCAGATCGATCCGGGGCCTCTTCTCCAGCTGCCCCGGCATCACCACGATGTCGTGCAGCTCGAAGCTGCCCTTGGTCAAGGTGCCCGTCTTGTCCGTGCCCAAGCGCGAGACCTGTGCGAAGCTGTCCAGCGCCCTGGCGTCCTCGAAAGGGCATGATTTTGTAGCAACCGTGGGCTAATTTTATATTTTGATATATTTTGCATGTATGTAAATGTATTGTAAATGTGTTGTAACTGTATTGTAAATGTATTGTAAATGTATACATATATAATCATATATGTGATTTGACCAGTTACAGCTGAGCTTGATGTGACACGTATTTGCCAGGGTTCACTGTCATAACTCCATGTGCCGCTGTCATTCGCGTCCCAAGTGCCAGCGGAGGGTTGTGGATGAGGCA
>Ga0126342_10013694_pt1 | contig 14341 bp, 11 predicted proteins | sample Cyp1metagenome_FD_92528 | JGI IMG/M metagenome (GOLD analysis project Ga0126342, IMG submission 92528) | Coral microbial communities from Lord Howe Island, Old Settlement Bay, Australia - Cyphastrea 1 metagenome | ecosystem: Host-associated > Invertebrates > Cnidaria > Coral ...
CCAGATATAATGCCAGAAGATCTGCCATATAGAATGCCAGAAGATATGCCAGATAGAATGTCAGATAGAATGCCAGAAGATATGCCAGATAGAATGCCAGAAGATTTGCCAGATAATATGCCAGAAGATATGCCAGATAGAATGCCAGAAGATATGCCAGAAGATATGCCAGAAGATATGCCAGATGGAATGTCAGATAGAATGCCAGAAGATTTGTCAGAATATATGCCAGAAGATATGCCAGATAGAATGCCAGAAGACTTGCCAGATAGAATGCCAGAAGATAGGCCAGAAGAACAGATGCCAGAAGATATGTCAGAATATATGCCAGAAGATATGCCAGATAGAATGCCAGAAGATTTGCCAGATAGAATGCCAGAAGATAGGCCAGAAGAGATGCCAGAAGATATGTCAGAATATATGCCAGATAGAATGCCAGAAGATATGTAAGATAGAATGCCAGAAGATTTGCCAGTAAGAAAATGTATAAATGTCATGGTGGGGATCACACGAAGTAAAGTATTTTTTTTTCCACACGGTCCATTGTTGCTTTACGCCGCGACCGATGTCTCTGGATGTTGAATTCAAAAAGGTGGTGAGGCTCTTACCTTGCGAAGTCTGTACCGAGATGGTCGCTGTACTTGGTCATTGTCATGGCCATCCATCTCTTTAGGTCTTCGGCAGAGGGTTCTGGCTTCTCAACCACAGGATTGCGGTCAATGCCTCTGCGTATTGCATCAGCTAGAGCACCGCAAAAGGCAGGAGGGTATTCTTTGAGATATCCCGTCTGCCACTGGCCTGCTTGATTCAATCCGATCGCTTTTCCCTTGGGTAACTCGGAGCGCGTCATCCATTTGCGTAAATCCAATGGGAGATCGGGAAGATTGATCACCATGATGTCAGTGGGCTTGGGTGAAGGCGCACCAAACAGGCCCTGTGCTAGCCTCCTTCTGGTGACTCCTGGTATCGCCAAGAGTGCTTTGACGATAGGGAGTTTCCAAATGGATGCAGCTGCCTCTTCAAGGGGCTCGGCCGGGTGCTCGACGATCCCAATGCCCAATCTGAATCATCACGCAGGCAATGAGGAGCGTGAAAGTGAGCAGCTCGTTGCAAATGGCGATTTGCGCCAATTCTTTCAACGCTAAACTGGGTAAGCCCCAAAGATGTTCTTCCGAACGGATGACTCTGGGAGCTTTTCGGTCGGAAGATTGTCCTTTGACTGCCTTGCCTCTGGCACGAGACCAGGTTTCGCAGGGCGGCCCTGCAAGGAAGCCCACTATGAGGCCTTCCTGAGCTTTCTGCAACCAATATGTCCTTGTCGTGTCAGCTGTGACATCTCCCCAAGTGGAGTCGATGACGATGTCGACACTGACCACATGGAGCACATAGTTGCTGGGGGGTTGCATATGGTCCAAATAAAATTGGAGATCTCCTCTGCGTCTTCGTCCCGCAAAAAGGTGGAGAAAAACTCGATGTTTGCCAAAGGATCGAGGGATTGCTTCATGGCCAGTCCAATCCGTCACAGCAATGTCGTTGCACTCCATCTCCATCGCACTTCTCGTGTGGATCTCAGAGTGCAGCTTCACATCTAGATCCCAAGTGCAAGGAATTTGCACTGTGCGCAATCCCTTCTTCACTTGCAAGAGTGTCTCATCCCAATGCGTCACGTCTGTGTCGGCCAAGGTGTCCTCAAAGTAGAGCAATGTGCGTGTCCACATAGTCCATGAAATAGACCTCTTCTCCGGGATTCGCTGGATGTGGTCCAACGCTGTCTTCAGCGACGGAGCCTCAAGGAAGATTTCCATGAGGTCCATGTGCAAATCTCCATCAATGCCTAGATCTTCTCGGAGTCTTGGCATCTGCTGTTGAGGCCCTTCTTGTCTGAGTGGCGGAAGAAGTCTGTCATGTTGTTGCTTAAGATCTCGATCTTGTGTCGAGCCTGCGCCTGGCTCGGGGATGCACACATAATTTCTGCTTTGCAGGATGGGTCGGCAACGCGTCGAGTAGTAAAGGTGCGCAATGACTTTCTCCATGGTGTGGTATTCTTTTAGGCAAGCCGGGCAACCTGTAGTGTCGACCAATCTGCGACGCTGGGCTTGTTGTCGATGAACCTTGAACATGTGTGCTGCCTCCCCTGCACGAGTCCGACAGCGCTTGCGACATGTGAGGCACCCAAACGTTTCATTGACAACCTTCTCATCTTCAACGTCATGTGGCTCATAGTCGAGGAAGGCTCTGAAGCGCTGGAGCACACTGTGGTGAAAATTCAGCAGGTGCCATTCGTTGCATCGCTGCAGAATGGCATGTTCGCAAGCTCTGCGAACCAGCTTTCTCCAGTATGTCCTGTTGTGTAGGATCAAGTCCTTCCATTGAGCCCAGTGTTCTTTGGGATCACCAAGACCAGAGCTGTTGCGGAGTTGAATTCACAGCCAATGCATGTCATCCTCCACAAGGAGTGTCCAGTGCTTGTCTTGTTCAAGGAGTCCCCATTCCTGTCTTGGTCCACTGTGTAACAGCGTGGCTACATATCTCAATCTTGCTCTTCGGATGAGTTCTGTAGGGCTCGGCAATCTCACGGTGGATAGAATTTCAAGGTCATGGAGGTGTTTGTCATGTGAGACTGGTAACAGTCTCCGATATAGCCGGATGGTGGCTGCGTGGAAGTACTTCTCCGTCTTGTCGTCAGTGACGATCCATGTGTCGGCCCCATAGAGCAGTTTGCTCAGGATCAATGCTTCAAAGAGTTGCACTCGTTTCTTCATCGGCAGCGCCCAGTTTCTGAAAACCAGTTTGCTATGCTGGGTCATGGCCGCATTGGCGATTGCAACTCGTCTCTTGATCTCGGCTTGCTGGTCCGCCACATGGTGGAGTAATCCTCCCAAATGACAGTAGCGCGACGTGACCGGAACTTGGTAGGTACCATATTCACACACAATCGGGATGAATCCAGTCGCGTGAGCTCCATAGATGTCCTTCTTGTGTTGTCGCGATGCTACACCTCTCAGAGAAAAAAGGATTTCAGTCTTGTTCGGCTGTAGGTTTGGAGTCATACAATGTTCCATGCAATTGGCTGACCTCACCTCCTCGCGCGTGGTCATGAACTTGTGGATATCAGAAATCGCCACTGTACCAAGGCGATCGAAGGTCTCCTCTGATTCTGGCAGTTCCTTCAACCTGCATTCGCCGATGAAAGCCTCGTAGACCCGGTCTTGCATGGGCATCCGGTTGGCCAGCAAGTATTCGATGTCTGGCATTGCGCTGTCATCTTGTGAGGGATACTCCAGGGCCAACTGTCCACGCCCTGGAATGAAAGTCCCAGAATCGGCCCCCTCAATTGCCAGTGACATCCTCTTCAAGGCAGTTGTGGCCGTATTGAGCCCTTGCGTGATGCCCTCGGTCAATTGAACACCGCGACCAACTGTCCTGTGCAGTGCCCCCAGGTGATCAACCACTGTGTTGTGTGCCGCTTGTTGCATTGATTCAAGATTATCAATGTGGCTGCCAATTGTGTCATTCAGAATCTGCTTCAACTCCCGTGTGGAGATGCCTTCACCATGGATCTCATACACTGGCACAGGTGGAGGAGCCATCGGAGCAGGAGCCTGCACTGATGGCCGGAGGATGTGGCACTGTTGCACTGAATGGTGGCGACACTGTGAATCTCGAATAGGGTCCTGGCATGGATCCATGCACACAGGTGCCAGGAACCCCAGATGGGACTGGTTCTGCTCCAAAGATTGATCCCTTCCCCGAGCAAGCCTCTTGTGTTGGTGCCACTTTCACTTGCGGGTCAAGAAAGTCAAACGCAGACCATGGGTCACTGATAGCCTTTGGTGGAGGGACCGGCTTGACAGACGGATTGGGCTTGGGCGTGGGAGGAGCATGAACCTCCAGCTGGGTGCCCAATCCAGTACTGAAACGGTGCCCTGCCAACTCAAGGCCATGGGACAAAGGTTGCACATGGGCGTCGAGTCCCATTCCTTCCCCCGTAGGGGTCGCCGGGCGCGCCGGTGGCGAGATTGCACCCATGGGCCTGGCCGTAGGAGGGGTACTGGTGCCACCCCCTGGCATGTCTTTGAGGAGAAAGTTCCTGCGAGCCTCGTCTCCAACAGCCGAGGAAAGGGACAGAGTTTCCAGACTGATGTCTTGAGCCAATTTTGACTTTAGGATCGTCAATTCTGGATCTTGGGACAAATGGAGGAAGCTTGCGATCGTGGCAAGATCAGCACTTGTCTGTCCCTCACTTGGAGGCGTGAGCCTGATGCAAGGCTCTCCCCCCCTGACATGGTATGCGCGCAGATGGGGGAAGTTGTTGACCACGTACTGTGGGACTTCATGCCCCTCGGTGACATGAGGAGGCTCCGCTGAGAATTTCAACAACCCCATGTGGTCGGGCTGGTGCAGGGGGTATATGCAATTGTGATGAATGCAAGAGGAATACCATGTCAAGATATGAGTGTAAGCATAATTGGCATCCTTTGCGAGTCGCAATAACTCAGACAATTTCCCCACACGCAAAAACGAATTTGGCATCCTGAAGGATGGTGGCACTTGAGGATAATTGGGGCCATATCCCATGTACACCTTTGACGATTGCAAGCACCCAAATGCTTCCATTGCCAATTCGTGAGAGTCGAACTGGGTGCTCAACTGCTCCTCAGTGTACAATTCGTCGCGCTCGAGCGACATAGCTTGAGCCAAAATGGCTATATATAAATATATATATATATATATAGAGAGAGAGAGAGTAATATATATATATATACATGTACGATGTATCCTAGTACCGTTGCTGTAAATGTTTGGTATGCTAGCTTTGCTGCTAAGTCTATTTGTCCATTCATGTCAAACAAAAAATTGCCATGTGTTAACTTATCGACTCAACCCGTGACCCAGCACAGGAACACCCAAATGGATTGACTCAATCTCCTTGGTGTCCAACTAAGGGAACATGTCACCTCCATAATTAATGTTGGTAAAACACTATTAAACCATCCCCCAAATCACCATAAATAGATGGTATAAACCGTTCCCCAAAATGGGTGGTTTATGACATTGCGAAAAACCACATACCTTTATCAAGAGGCAAAATGCTTCAACCTTTGCGGCAACTCTGTGGCTACGTCCACCATTCCCGGCTACAACTTGCCGTCATCGGCGAAAAGGCAAAGTGCCGTTGCACGAAAAAAAAAGGGATCGACACCAAACAGGATCTGACATGTCTTTGACCACGGCAAAAATGTGTCAAGTGTCCCGAAGATTTTTTGTTGGGACTGCTTGACATGTCACCTGCCATCATTTGCTTATCATTTGCTTATTGCTTTCGAAAAAATGGGGGGAAGTGCCATGAAGTGCCCATCTATTCATCAACCAACCAGCGAAGAATTGACATCTGCCGCATGTGATGATCCCTGGATGGATCATTTTCACAGTCAGACTCCAAGTCAAATAAAGCCAGTAGCAATCTAATCTTTTGGAACAGTTTTGTTTTTAAATATATATATATATGGATTTATGTATATATATATATATTCAATGTTCTTCATGTTTGTAGCTAATGTAACACTCTGAAACAGAGGATGTTGTCTTTCCAATGAGTAGGTCAACACACTGCCAGGCAGCCAACTTGCAGCCACAAAAAAATGTGGCTCAACAGTGGCTTGATTCACTGGAAGAAGTACCGATTTCTGGGATGATTACCTATATTATATACCCTCTGGTAAACATTCACAGTTTGCGAACTGGAAAATGGCCCAGTCGAAAAAGTGGATAAAAACCCATTGAAAATGGTGGATCTTTCCATCGTTTTTTGTATGTTTACCAGGCCGGGTCAGTTTTCCCCCCGAAAGATGGAAAGGGGTGCCATTTATGCCAACATGATTTATAAAATCAGATGGAATTTATACCCCAGCTTTGTTTGTGATAGTACCCTCTGGTAAACTAACATAGCTATCGAAAATCACCATTTTTGATGGGTAAATCCACTATAAATGGCCATTTTCAATAGCTATGTTAGTTTACCAGAGGGTATCCACTTCCAAAGTGCTTCTTTTAATGGTAATATTGTTGTCAATCTTAGGTAGCCTGCAAAAGTTTGCGATGCTTGGCTGGCTGGTTAGGTTAACTTGGTCTAGGCTCAACCCCAAAGCCAAGATTTAAATATTTAGTTCCTACTCATTTTAAGTTCCCCAAAAGAGAAGATATTTCCCAACATGAATCGAATTATATAAATTAATAGTATATATATATATATACAATATATACCATAGAAATGATCCGCATCTATAGCCCAAAATTAGTCACTCAGTGCCAAACTAGTTATATATACACATGCAAACGTCGAGCCAGATATCCCCAAATATTGTTATGTAAAATCCATAAACATCCATAAACCGCATATTGGATAGCAATTTATACTTTGCAGTGAGGTCAATGTGAGGTCGTTGAAATTTGCCCCACATCTTGGGTAGCTAAAGTCCGACAGTTTCAACCCTCAACGCGAAAAGATGGGAAAGTCAGTACTTCACATGATTAAACTACCCATTCAAATCTTTCCCAATACTAACTTTCCCATCTTCCCCAATATAAAAGGGCATGACTTGGGTAAGACGGTGAAAAATAAACCCATATCTTCAGCAATTTTCGGTACTTCATATCAACTTAGGCCATCGACACGTCAGAGATATGTCAATGCCAGCGTTGAGCGTTGCGCCCAGACAGGTCAACCCTTCTGCAGTTTGATCGACTCTTCATCTGTATCGCCTCAGAGCCGGCAGGGCCTCCAGGGCCTCCTTTGCAAGGGAAATTGGAGGTCCAAAGGGTACAAAGTGGTGCCCGATAGTTAGCTAGGTTGTAACTGAACTCCAAAACTCGGGTTTATGATATATATATATATTTATATACTGTATGTATATTATAGATCTATAGTAAAGGCTATAAACCAACAACCATAACTTGGGGGGGCACCACCCTGTATCAACCAAGACACAATTTGAGTTTAATGGGGTGTCGGGGTGTACTCCTCCCGATTAATGTTATTTTTTTAATGGAAGGACAAAATGATAAACCGTGAAATTGCCAACAAATGCCAGCACAATATGGTTTTAAATTGGTTTTACATGGGTGTACTGCAACCACCCAAAAAATGATTGTTAGTGGGTATGGGTAGAACATGGTAGAACTTCATTCCATCGTGTATGGCACAATGGGACCCTTTAAACTTGAAAAAAAGTGAAGATTCAATAGACCAAAATTGAACTGCAGAAACCATGCTCAAACCAAAGACCAACATCTGTGCGTTGAGGGTCGTTTGCTGTAGGGAAATCCGGAGGATTTGTCCTGCGAAAACATGTTGGGCATTTTTCCTGGTCATTTTTTTACCTTCCCCAAACAAAAGCCGAACCGGGGGCGATTTCACTGACACAAATGAGATTGACCATGCAAAAAGGAGATGTCCTGTCGCCGTCGCCTATAATGTGGATTTAAGAACACTACAATATAGGATTGAACCCCAAAGGTTGCAGCATGAGACCAACAGACCAACCACTTGAAAAGCGGTTAATATGCAGAGGAACCACTACCCGAGTCCAGGCATTTCAGTGAACTGTTGATAGCCGCCAGGTGCAAGGTCAACCTTTGAAGTGATATCTAAACTGTTTTATCACCATGTTGTTCCATTAAGAATGATTAATTCATGTGGTAAATCCAAAACATAAAACCATAAAATAAAAACCTCATAAAACCTCTAATTATTGGGGATGGTTTGGGCTTTAGGGTGTCCCATGGTTGACCTAGCACATTGCCAATCAGCCAAATACCCTGCTAAAAAAAATAACTTCTTTGCTGGTGAACGTAGATATTCCCATACCAAAAGATTAGGATTCGGATTAGCTTCTACCCATCTAAGATTGACCTATATAGATATATTATGATATAATTATTGAATTCTCCATTTTTTCCCATTATTTTCCCATAATTTTCCTAGCAAAAAAACATTCCAACTTTTTGAGGGAGCCCGGGAGCCCCATTTCGTTCGTCACAGCCGCTGTCGTCGCTCACTGGGTTCCCGCAAAAATCATCACCTCAATGCCATGCAAAACAACTGACCCAACCAGGGTCACGGGGCTTTGTTCCCAGCGAAAAATGAGGGAAATGTCCCGTGACTTAATGGTGATTTTATGGTGATTTTATGGTGATTTTATGGTGATTTAATGGGATTTAATGGGATTTAATGGGATTTAATGGGATATATGATGGTATACCCTCTGGTAAACGTTTACAGTTTGCGAACTGGAAAATCACCATGCTATTAATGGGTAAATCCACTATTTCGACCGGGCAATTTTCAATAGCTATGTTAGTTTACCAGAGGTTAGAACCCTCTGTATAGCAAGTTATGGCCTATTCAGGCACTGAATAGTGATACTCTGGAACGCCAAATAATTGAGAACTTGGAAACCACATCCAGTTGATAACATCTCCATTGAAAGAGAAATCCATAGTTCACATGAAAATTCGACACATAAATAACATCTCAGTTCTCTGTAGTTCTCTCCATTGAAATCCACCAATCAATACCATACCTGGGACCGTGGGATGAAATAGCAGTGAGGAAAGTCAGTGAGCTATAACTTATAACCCTGAAATTTATGAGATTTCTGGAATGAGAACCCCATTTTATAACTAGTATATCTATTTATAACTGGTATAAATGGAGACCTTTACTGTAGTTGCCTAGCTTGAAGTAAGTCATGAGTCATGGATTGTTTGAAGCTTCACAATGTCTCAGCACCTCACATTTGCTGGGGGCTTAACGGGGCTTAACCTTTTAAATACCTTTTAATTTTGCCTTCCATGATGGACCCCCCTATATTAAGGTAAGTATCAGGGGTCGTAGAACCTTTCGCTTTATGGATTTTCTTATTTCACCTTGCCAGGCCAATTACGGCACAAACCACTTCAATTGCTTGGTGGTTTTTCGCCTACCCGAAAAATATGAGTCACTTGGGATGATGAATTTCCCATATATTATTGTTAATAATATTATTAAAATTACTATTGTATATAACATTGCCAATCTTAGATATAAGATGAAGTATGAAATGGAAAGTCATAAAATTCCATGGTTCCTTAAACCACCAGCTTCAATTGCTTGAGATCAGAGTCGTGGATTCACTTCCAGCGGTATGATTGGCGTTGAGAGGCGACAAGCCGGCCGTATCATTGGCCGTTGTTTGCCGTTCTTTGGCGCAGCTTGCCCAGCTGAAATCCATTGAAATCCCATGGTGGAACTCTTGTCATCAACGAAGTGTTGACCCCACCATGGGATACTTAAACCATGTTTGATGGATTTACAGTAAATTGGTAAACCATGTCTGGTTGGTGGTGTTTACCCTTCTGAAAAATGATGGAGTTCGTCAGTTGGGATGATGAACTTCCCAGTTAATATGGAAAAATAATCCAAATGTTCCAGTCACCACCAACCAGGTGTGGGATTTAAATTTAAATTGGTAAACCATGTGGGTGTTTCTTTGAATGGGGGATTCGCAAGTCACCATGGCTTGAAAAAAATTGTTGGTCATGACCATGACGACTGGATGATGACTGGGGTACCACCATGACGATCTGGGAAACCGACCAATGTCAAAACTCTGATTTTGAAGCTTAAATCTGATAAAAACCCATTAACATCCATTATATAACTAATTATTTCATAGCCATAAACCCGAGTGAACCTGGAGTTATGTGGACCAACTTAGCGATTTCGTAAACGGGGGTCACTCCTTCCAAGTGTGTAATAACCACATTATAGTCATTATTATATAATACTTAGCGATTATAACTTACCATAACTTACTATAGCTAACCGTAAAATAAATTCCCATCATGATGGTTAATTATCTCAGATAAATTTTAAACGTGTATATATATATATAATCAGTATGTCTTAAGAAATATTAAGATCTTAATCTATTCTTATATCAGATTAAGATCAATTATGATCTGTTAAGATGGTATATCCCCCATGATCTCCCAATAAAACCGAGCTGTTTGTTGAGCCCAATAAAACCGAGCCACAGAGTCCGAAGCGGATCTTTTCATCCGCCTCAGCCTCCTGCTGGTCGTTCGCCAGAAGCAAAAAGAGTGCGGCATCCTGGTGGTGACTTTTCACCACGATTTAGTGATGATCTAGTGGTGATTTAATGATTATTCAATGATGATCTAATGGTGGTTTCATGGTGATTTAATGAATTCAATGGTGATTTCATGGGAATTTCGAAATTTTACTAACACAACTTCAGAATTTAACCATACTGCACCATACTTCATGGGGACTTAAGTAACAAACATGGTGATTCAATGGGAATGTCATGGGAATATGATGCATCTTGGATGATGTTGATCTGGTGATGCAATATGGTGCTGTAACTAGCCAACAGTCGGTGCTTCAAGCTGCCAAAAAAAAATGTTTTAACTCGAAAAATATAAACCAGCTATAGATCTACCAGGATTAGATCAGCAGCCAGCCCCTTAGGATTTTTATTTTTTTTTCATCAAATTATTTGAATTAGTGTATAGGGGGTAACCATCAAATCAGTTACTAATATGCACTTATGGGTTTTATTGTGAATATCGAAAACCATTTTTTTCTTCTTTGCCATGGAAATCAAGGGCAATATGGTGTATGATCATAATCATAAATGTTGATTTAACTACTGAAAATGGGGATCTAATCATAATTAATGGGGCTATATGGTGATATGAAACGGGGACTCAAGCAACAAACATGCATCTTGTGGATCTACTGCACATCTCTGCCTTCGAGTTCGGCTTCCTGCGCTTCACACTCGGGATATGTTTGAAACAATCACTGGTTCGTACTTAGGCCCTCCAAGTACCCATAAAACAAACTATATAGTATAAGTCCCAGAATATATAGGATTATATAGCTATATGGCCACATGTTTTTCTGAGTACTTAGGGGGTCTAAGTATCTGACCCCATTTTCAGACACAAATCTGTTTGCGCTGGTCTCCATGACTTTGGATCGCTCAACCAACGAAGACACCAAAGAAGATCTATGAAACAAAACAAACCAGGACACCAGAAAACATTGTGTTTTCATGGTGGATTTCATGGGATGTATTGTGTTTAATCTGTCCATATATATATATATATATATACATATCTATACATATGTATATATATACAAAAAACTATTTACACAGTAAACTATTTATTATACAGTACGTGACATTTCCGATAGTTGTTTTCTTTTCTGATCCGACAGCCCAGTTCTCCAGCCCGACTTGGCTAAGCCAGAGAACCTGAGGATCATTGAGCCAGTACTTTAGGGCCTCCATTTGCCCATGGTTCGCCTTGGAGCAAATCATAGCTGGGAAGTGGAGATACGTTATGAATTTTCCATCTTTGGATTCCATGGTTAAATTCCACAATGATAATGTAAATAAACCAACATTTATATATATATATATATGTAATCTACATATTTGGCTCTGCATGTATTCTACGTATATATCGTATACATATATTTATATATACACATATGCATGTATAGACATGTTGGTTCATTTCGTATGGATTTGTACCTGTGGTTAAAAAAATAATGCGGGTGGAAAACCCCATGGTCCAAAACTATTTATATGGCGGGTCAAAGTCCCAGGCAATTACATGTAGTTTACATCAACATAGTTTATATTGATGGATGTTCATCCCCTTATTCATATGGGGAAAAACAACATAATGTTCAGGTTGACGACTCTGAGATATCCTGCAAGGAAACTTATGGACTATGGGATAACACCAACAACGGCCAATTTTTCACGAGGATATGATGAAGAGGATATACCAAAAAAATACAATATATATATATACTAAGATATAGGACATGTATGGATATGTAACCAAAAATGGATGGATATGATATGGTATATGGAATATATTGAAGTATGGTAACCAACAAAAAAAAACTAGTTGGTGAAATCCTTAAACCATCATGGTTTCCAGGTGGTGATTGTGTGACTGTTGGTCAGGTCCTTAATTTTTCTTGGTTAAGTCTGCGTTGTTTGTTGGCTAATCCACCTGTTTTTTTGGCTAAACGCCATACAACGCCAGATTTTCTGGGTCAATTTCCAATTTTTTCATGTTTCAATATGTTTCAATCACAATAATCCACAGTTTCCAATGTTACGGCCAAACACCTCGTCTTGCCGCGCCTGTTGGCTCGCCTTCTTCGTATGAGCTGAAAACGGGGTAAAAATGGGATATTTTAGAATTATGGTTAACTTGATGTTCTAGATCAGAACGCGCAGCAGAGGGACCTGTGCGGGTTCGTTCCACATCATCATCATCATCATCATCGTCGCCGTCGTCATCATCATCATCATCAATGAAGATCTTCAACGAATATAGAAGTTTAACCCTGGTGGGAGAATTAAACCCTTATTGAAGATCTTCAATGAATGTAGAAATTTAACGGGGGTGGAAGAATTAAACCCGCCCTTATTGAAGATCTTCAATGAATGTCGAAGTTTAACGGGGGTGGGAGAATTAAACCCTTATTGAAGGCCTTCAATGACTGTAGAAGTTTAAGGGTGGTGGGAGAATTAAACCCCTATTGAAGATCTTCAATGAATGTAGAGATTTAACGCTGGTGGGAGAATTGAACCCTTATCGAAGATCTTCAATGAATGTAGAAGTTTAGCGGGGGTGGGATTTTAATATTCCCTAATACCTTTGTTGATCTTGCCAATTGAATGTAAAGTTCAACTGGGGTGGGATTTGGATATTCCCTAATACGAGTACCTTTGTTGACCTTCCCAATTGAATGTAGAGTTTAACGGGGGTGGGACTTTTATATTCCCTAATGCCTTTGTTGATCTTCCCAAGACAAGAAGGGTGTGGGAGAAACGGGGTGTTTGCGCGTAATGCTACTATCACCATGCTCCCGACATGTTCATAGACAACATCTCCACAGGGCCCCGGAGGCAGGAACACACATCCCCGGGTTCCAAGGAACTCTCCATAGAGCGTCCAAGAGAAAGGCACCAAGCCTCAGAGAAAAAACCAATGGTTGGTGATTTCACGGGGGTTTTATTTTGGGTTGGGAATATGTGGAGAATTGTGAATACATAGGGAATCGATGGAGACTATACGGAGAATACATGGAATATATGGCAATATATACGAATAGATGGAAATATAGTACAGTATGGGAATCTATGATGATTTCATAGAGCTTTAATTTGGGGTTTAATGGGGATATCATGGGAACCATGCGTAATGGTGCCAAAATATAATTCAACAATTCTGGGCCACATTGGAGATCAGCAACAGCCCCAACAATCATAGAGTGCAATTAGATTAGCTACTTCAATTGATAACAACCTAGGCAATTTGCAGGATTCAAACAAATCAATTAGGAGTACAATCAACAACAATGGGTATATATCAGCAAACAACATGGGGCTAGACCCGGGTCTGCAGGCTTCATTTTCAGAATCAACTACTGTTGGTGATGTATCTGCTACAAGTAGCAATCAATGTGTCTAATAATAAGGAAGGGAACTGTTGTGAGCAGCAGAACATTGAGATAAATGGCATATTTTTGCAAGTCCTAAATAAAATTAACCCAGATATGAACAGGTTGCACTTTTAATCACATACTTTTCACCCAACTATGTGCTCAAAATTGCCATCAATCAATAGGGTTGGGTTTTGATTCAAAAATTCTTGGGTATAATCTACTTCCATTCATATTAATATTTCTTGTTTAGGAGTCTCCTTATGAATTATGTTGCTATTATCGACAGCAATTAAGTACGTAAATACATCAGAGTAACACGGCAAAGGATCAAAAATGTAAGTACACACAATTCATAAATGAAAATATTGAAACATATTTGCACCTTGAAATAGTTGCATGAACCTTTCCACTATCCCTTGCAAAATATCACGGTTCTTCTAAATGATGCAGGGTGCCCTTAAAGAAGTTTGTACAGCCTTCCAAAGATATTTCAAAGGGAATGCACAAAGTCAGGCATGTTTTGATTATGTTTTCCACATAGATATTAAAATCCTCATCTTTATCAAATAGATCAGGCATGTTCACAAAGATATCAGTGCATCTTTTTACACCTTTGTAGTCAACTTCCTGCCTGTTCAGAGAGAGTTCACGCATAGTCTGCATAGTCTACAAAGTACTGCATATAATTACACTACATCAGTCATCTGCCTACATCTGCCCTACATCTGTCCAATTACACACATCTGTTTCCAACATCTGCCTTCACTTCTCTGCATTGACTGCACAGATTAATCC
>Ga0126342_10013695_pt1 | contig 14341 bp, 9 predicted proteins | sample Cyp1metagenome_FD_92528 | JGI IMG/M metagenome (GOLD analysis project Ga0126342, IMG submission 92528) | Coral microbial communities from Lord Howe Island, Old Settlement Bay, Australia - Cyphastrea 1 metagenome | ecosystem: Host-associated > Invertebrates > Cnidaria > Coral ...
GTCCGGAAGGGTCCGGAAGGGTCCGGAAGGGTCCGGAAGGGTCCGGAAGGGTCCGGAAGGGTCCGGAAGGGTCCGGAAGGGTCCGGAAGGGTCCGGAAGGGTCCGGAAGGGTCCGGAAGGGTCTGGGTAAAGCTGATTTTTCGTTCATTTTCAAATCATGGTCATTTATCACGTTTTATCATGGTTTTTATCGAGCAAAAAAAGAGTAAACCTTGGTGTGATACCCTCTGGTAAACTAACATGGCTATTGAAAATGGCCATTTATAGTTGATTTTCCCATTAAAAATTGCGATTTTCCATAGTTATTATATGTTAGTTTACCAGAGGGTAATAGTTGATGAGTATACCTTTAGCTATCTGCAGCAAATGGGGGAACGGAGCCGCAGCCATGAAGATCATGAAGGGGGTGGATAAGCCGAATGGTGAAGGGTAGCTTGATATACATAAACAGGGGGGGATACACACAATTTGGCTCCTGAGAATCTTTTCTTGAAGTTGGAAGTTCTCAGTCTAGCTTTGTTTGTTTGAGTTTTAATGGTGATTTTAAATGCCTTGAACTTCTTATCCTTGTCACTCTCGTGCTCGAAGCCGCCTTTATTGGGATGACAAACTGATCCCGATACCGCCAGCAAACCATGATGACACAGACACAGACACACAAACACAAACACAGATATGTAATGATAATATATATATATATAATGATTATATATATATTATATATATATTATATGCACACATATTTACGTAAGGAAATGACAGTCGGTCCGTCCGTCTGTCTATAGATCTATCGATCTATCTACCTTGATGACGGCCTGAGGCCATAGCATCTCTGGTGGCTGATCTGCGAAGGCGCGTCGTTGCGCGCAAATATCATCAAGCCTGTTAAAAGCTTCCCATTCATGTGGATAATTTCCAATGCCATTACCATATGGCAGTGTGTCAAAACCTTGTACCCCTGTAGTTCACATCAAAATAGCTGGTAAATGGATGTTCATCCCCCTAAAAATGGTATGTATAGGTATTGATCCATAGCCATATAAACCAACCCCCAGTCATCACCATTGTATATAGGTGCTATGGTTACCATTCCCAGGAAAATGGGTGGTTTTTTCATGCCACTGTTTCAACCCCCGTGTCGCGATGAAAAAACTGAGGCGACACGGCGTCGCGAAAAGCGTGGTGATTGTCCAACCCCCTGGCGTCTCTTGGCACCAGAGACAGTACCCGGCCTGGTAAACATACAAAAAGCTATGGTATAGATGGCCCATAGAAATAGTTGATTTACCTATTAAAAATGGTGATTTCCATTAGCTATCTTAAATAACCAGAGGGCAGATAGTGTCTAGCAAATTTGTCACCTGACTGGTCAGCTACTAGCAAATTATTCACAAAAATAAACTATTTTTGATATAAATTGAACTCACCAATTTTTATGGGAACATAAGGCGTAGCTCACCATGCCCCAGGACCGTGCCATGATCAGGACATGTCCCATTGAAAGACGATGACAAAACCATACTGTAACCATTTCCATCAGAACATGTCTCCTCTCCTTCAATTTCCTCATGTGTTCCTTGCCTGAATCAATGAAACGAGCATTAGACAGGTTTTAGTCTAGCTTTCAATTGGTTGATGGTAACAACTTGTGGGTTTTGTGGAGTGCTTCCCTTAAATCACTTCATTGATTTCTGCCAAAAAAACTCCCTGCAATCATGAACATTTGAGATTCTCTGGACAGCCCAACTTAAACAGCTGGTCAACTCACGCCTTATTTGCGGATCTCACCTGGCAATCGGCAACGCGAAATCCCCAGAAGTGTAGATTAACAGTGTAGATCATCCGTCCATTGTGATGTTTTTCTTGGACATGTGGGTTTCTTATCCTCCCAACATTGAAATATAGCAAATAGCATCAATGTTTGGGACCCCAATTGATGAATAGATCCACATAGATCCACAACACACTTGGAGGGTCATCCCGCGGAGGTTCGTTGGATTCCTGGATTCCTAAGGTCAAGGCTGGACGATTGAGCGACAACTTGACGCAGCACGTGCACCCGCAGCTGCGGCAGCGCGTGTGGCTCGGCCGTGTGACGGGCGGATGAATGGATGAATGGATGGATGGACGAACGGATGGATTGTTGTTGTTGTTGTTGTTGGTGGTGGTGGTGCGTTTTGTTTCGGATTTTCGTCTTCTGAACTTCAACCCCTTGCCACACGGAGAGGGCGGTGCCTAGATGTGCCTAGGCGCTCCATGGCTTCGAGCATTTTGCTGGAGCTTCCACCGAGCCTCAGCGATGCCAGAGGCTACAAGGCGGACCTGGTGCACCTCTCGGAAAAAGGTGGCTTTGGCCAAGAAAAGCTGGGATTTCGGCTGAGAAATCTGGGGTGGAGTTCGGTCATGTCCCAGATTTTCTGAAACGCCAAGTGATTACGGATGAATATAAAACCCAAGAATCAGAAGATTCTGCTGAAGCTTTGGGGTGAAGTTAATCCCATCCCCTCATAGTAAATACTCCATTCTACGGTTTTTAGTCGTGCGTTCATCCCCGAGAAGCACCCATGGTCACTCTGGGGGTGGTTTTCCTATGAGTGGACGGGTTTATGTCACCATTCAACACCAGATTTTCTGAAAGCCCATTGAACGGGAAATTAATGGGGATATAGTGGGACTTTATAACCAACGGTCGGGGGGTCATTGGCCAAAAATCAGGATAATCAGGGTTGCTCCAAGCGATAGGTAAATGAGAGCCACTTTTTGGGTGACAACTGGATATTGGCTGGTCATTTATATAGATCTTTTAGCCTTTTGGCCAGTGTCAGCCCTTGTATCTGGGATGTTGGGAGCAACCCGAATGGGGTTTTCAATTAGACCAGAATAGGAGTAATTACTTCATGCCATGGCCTGCTGTTTCCTAGCTTTCCTGGCCATAGGAATCCATGCTCCGGCGTGGAAGAATTTTAACTGCCCCCAAAGCAGACATTGCAACATTCATCGCGCTGAGGAAAAAAGACGTTTTTGCGTAGGAAAACCCATGGTTTTCAAATCTGAACATGACTTTTGACAATTTTGATGGGTTTTGCATGGCAAAGGTACTTTACCCTCTGGTAATTTAACATAGCTATTGAAAATGGCCATTTATAGTGGATTTTCCTAAAAAACATGGTGATTTTCCATAGTTATGTTAAATTACCAGAGGGTACTCTAAAAAACTCATCGATTTGATCGTTGCCATGGCCTCACGGTGGCTTCAGACGCCCGAGGTGCCAGTGAAATCGCCGCCTGCGTGGCTTCAGCCATTCTGGGCGAAAAAAGGGCGGACTCAGCAGAGACGGGGTGCAGCACCCATTGTGAAAACCAGCAATGAGAGACAAATGGGGATACAATTTGGGCGATATTTGATATATTGTATATACTATAATGTAAGGTTAATGTAACAATACAATACTATACTATCTATATATATATATACTATCTATCTATATATATAGTATATATATATAATAGAGTATATACATAAGATGGAATGTAAGGTATAATTATGACCTTAATATGATTGTGTTGGTTGCGTCCGTGACTTTCCAGTTCAGGGTGATGCAAAAACCATACCTTGGGGGTTACGATCGATATTGGGATGATCCGGTCAACAAATGCTCTGGATTAGCCCATCGCAACGGACCACGGCCCTGGCGGCCCTGGCGGCCCTGGCGGCCCTGGCGGCCCTGGCGTCAGAGCATTTTTAAATGCAACGCCAATTAACCACAAGATACCACAAACATCCACAAACAATTTCATATATAGAGATTTTATACTTTCGAATTTGCCTTCCTTTGGTCCTTCGATGTCTTTCGTTTGCTTCGCGCTCCGTTTGCTATAAACAACGACCTCTTGCCGGTGGACCTAGCTGAGATGTTGACACCGTTGAGCACCAGGAAGTGTAAGACGTTTCCTACATCGCTTTTGGCTTACGGTACCCCCATTCGTGGTTTCTTGGCAAGGCTTCTTGCTTCGATACCAGCGTACCAGTTGTCCCCATCAATGGCTACGTGTATAAGATCAGCGTGCCTGGCAACGTGTAAGAAGTTCTCAGCATGACGGTTTAGCAGTGCAAGTTCTGACTCCTGATTTTACTTCTTCTACTTCTGGTATCTTCTGGTCCTGGAAGCTGCACTTCAAATTGCAGAGGAGACTGAAAAGATGCACCATCTCCTCACCCAAAAGCTCGGCTTAGCGGAGTTTTTTTTCTCTGCTTGTCCTCCAGTTGGTTGCCTATGCCATTGACAAAAAAAAAATGAGCCAGGGATATAATTGAAGGCTCCTGACGGATTTCCTCTATTCTGACAGGATCTGACAGGCTTTTCAATTGCCAATGCTGCACAAAGCAGGGTTAGGATATATATATATATACACATAGTTATGTTATGAATTCTTCAGATTTCTTCATTGGGAAATTTGGGGAACTTGATGGTGCAGTTTTCTTTCTGGATGAAAAGGAGTGTTTGTTGCAGAGGTGTGATTCATTCATCCCCCAAGAAGCAGGAGGCTTCGGGAATCGACGAATGCGCAGATTGAACATTGAGATTGAATGTCATCAGTCAGAACCGTAGATGAGAAAATAAACGGATATGTTATAATTTTTAATTATCTAATATATGATATATGAGAGAGAGAGAGAGATATATATATATATATATCAGTTGTATATAGTTGTATGTGGAATATCCCAATTGAAATGAATGGGTTCTAAACCGCTTCCTTCGTTCAAAAGCTGAGCCTGGCTCGCCCAAACAACGGCGACAACGCGTCGCCCTGTGCGCCGGTGCCGGCCAAATGGAAGGCCATCCATGTCGGGACTCGACATGGCCATTAAAAAAGTGGGAATGATGACACATGATGATTACCCTCCGGTAATCAAACGTGGCAATTGGAAATCCACTAGAAATGGGGGTCAAAAAAAAGGAAAATCACCTGTAAATTCTATAAATAGTGTATTTTCCAGCACGCCGTGTTTGATGACACCGGAGGGTTAAGGCTTTGGGATCATCCACGCGGCATCAGGGAAACATACGCTAATATCTACTTCTGTTTCTTACTTCTGTTGAATTGATGTTGAGAACTATGCACATATGAATGATTCAAGTGATGCAAATTTACACATTTGTTGATCCAAATACGGATGGTATTCCTCTGAAGCATTCAAGATTTGACAGTTGTTGGTGGATTGATTCCCATTTCTGATGGTAGAAACTCAACTTGCTGTAATTTCTGGTCGTAGAATCAGCATGTGCAACTGTGACACCAATTCTAAGGGGTGTTATGTGGTTAAACCGATTGTGCCGGTTGAAGACTCCTAATGTGGTAGTATATAGCTATTTTTCTATCTTCGAGCATCGTCTCCTAGAAAAATTCCATGTTCTCGAGGAAGCTAGATAATCACCGTGTATTATGACCTTATGGTTTCCTGATTTTCCCCTCACTTCTATTTGTATGTATATATGTTATATGTATATATGTTACATATATATATATATGGCTTCGGGGGTGCCAAGAAGCAAAGGCTATAGCTGGCATCATGGAGCGAGAGAGAGAGAGAGAGAGAATGAGACATAGATATTTGAAGAATCATCCCTCTTAGGAACTGATTAGTATCTGTGGCTAGTAAGTCCCCAAAGTGAGTCGTCCCACACATAAATGGGGTATAGTATTGTGTGCTGCCAAAAAATGGGGGATAAGTATAAGCATGGCTATTAAGCACTTACCATCTTTCTAGTTCATTCAACACTTCGCGAACTCGAAACACATCCTTGAAACAATAAATAAATCATCGAACTACAGTAAATGAACCATGGATTCCATGTTAAACTGAGCCAAAAAACAACCGGAGGATACCTGGGATGATTCACTGCGTTGGACTGGGCGTGCCCCAGGTCCATTGCGATGGCTCTTCTTCGGCTGCGGTGCGGTGGGTGGCTACTTCGGTGCACGCCTGGCCGAGTGGCTGGTCAAGAGAGAGACCGGTGGTTGAAGATCTGGACATGGATGGATTTTGCAATTGATTTATGATGATTTATGATGATTTATGGAGTTTTATGGAGTTTTACTAGGATTTTAATCCTTATAAATCAATGGAACATCTATCTTCAACATGATTTACCATGATAAAAAGCAATGGGAACTCACCAAGCTATGGGGATTTCCATCACCAAATGGTGTCCCGGTGGACTTGGTGGACTTGCACCTGGTGATGACTGTAATGCTACGGTGCTGATTTGGGATCTAACTAGCTTAGAGGGTCAAGGTTTGGTGCATTGCCCGCAGTCAATAACTCACGGTGATGTGAGTTATGTGGGAATGTGATTTTGAAGAATACAAAGCGGATTCAAAGGCGGATTTGGGGTAGACTGTGTAAGAGCTCTTTCTCCAGTACCGATGTTTCAAAGCAAAACACCTTGGCAATAGCATGTTTTGACTTTTGACAATATCATTTTCCGGGTAGGGCCGTGCATGGAACATGCACAACTATATATATATAGATGAATCTAATGTAAGATATGGAACTGGAAGATGTTTTATTCTCAAGAATTAATTAATAGAAACCAACGATACAATTTTCTATAATTCTAGGCTCGAGGTTTGACACGGGTTCAGGTAAACCGAGATGGAACGTATAGAAATGCCCGGGATTGCAGTTGATTTTCTCACTAGTTCAATAAGCCGCCAGAAATGGGTATTGGGAAGACTGCCTGATTTGCAAATCCCAAGACAAAGTGAGGTCATTACCATATTTGGCGGCATGGGCATATCAAGAGAACGATGATCAGAACCCATCTGGCATTATGATGTATGACCAAAAGCGCATTTTCAACAAAAAACTGGGTGGTAAAGCCTTTTCAGTTGGTTAAACTAGAGATAGCTCCCGTTTTTTTGACCCTTTTTGTTGGGAGATGTTGGGAGGGCTGCTCCCATTCAGGAAAGGAGAGAAGGTAAGCTTTATGGACGCCTGGCTTGTTTAAGTCCACATCCGTGGTTTCATCAGTGGTCTCGGCATATCTTGAAAGGACAAGCATCAAATGCACTGGGGAAGCACCAGAGAATCCATCTCGAATGCCGTGTTTTTGTTCAGCCTGGCTGGACATATGAGGCTTAAATAATTCATGTTTATTCAGTTTATTCGTTTTTCACGTTGTTGAGTGTTGCTGCGGTCCGTGTGCCGTGTCGGTTATTCATGCGGAATCCCTGTATGAAAGAGGCTGCGATTGGTGGCAAGGTATTACTGCGAACTGCTGAGGTGCAGTAATGGATAGATCAATAGATTAACCAAGAAATATATAGAAATATGTGTATCAATAATAATTATTGTAAATGCAAATGTGCCCAGTGCATGCCAGGACACACACACATTATATATATATGATGTACATATATGTGCTATTAGAATATGTTCATGTACATGTACGTGTGTGCAAGCGAAGTTGCGCCCGTGTGTGCATGTTTATATGTGTATATATATAAAGATATGTGTGTACTTGCACGCAAGCAATTGCTTGCGTACAATGTACATAATTAATCACAATTATATAAGTGTGCATATATTCATTATATTCATGCGTAGGTACGGTAAATAGTATCTAGAGCTTCGTGCCAGTTTTCGCAGGCGAAATCGCATGCTTTCGCATGCTTTCCTCCCAGGTTAGAAAAGACACCTTGAGAGTTTTGAAATCTGAGGGCGTGAAAGAATCTTGGCGACTGGATGCTGGGAATCCACCTCCAAGATGTTTAATTGGAAGGGTACCATTTAAGTATCAGATGAAATGACTATTGGGGGAATACCCCCTAATTCATAAACCATGGTTTAGCAAAATCCGGGGTTGACATTAGAAGATTTTCCTCTTTGGACATCCTAAAATGGCTCCTATCATTTTTGAGCCAATCCTGTGGCCAAAAAACAGCAATCATCCCAGAGAGATTCATATCTCTCCGAGGGGTCCACCATGTCAAACCCCAGGTTGTTTTCTCGATATGCTCAGGTCCTTCCACAACAAATATATAAACATATGTGGAAGGACGGACGCATTGGGTTTTCCCATCTGGTTCCATATAAAAATAGGATAAAATATGATAAAATAGGTGTTTCCCCCACTAATTAACAGGTAGTTCTTGGTTTATCCTATGAATAGCAGCTATCCTACCCCCAGGTCGTGGCAGGTCGTTGGGGCGTTGCTTAGGTGAAAAGCATCTGCGGCGACGTTCACATCCCTCGAGCCAAGCTGGATCAGGTCGGACCTGGCTGTGTCCCAAAATTGGGGTGTATCCCCCAAACAGCTATGGATATAATCTGATACAATCCGAACATGATACACCTATGGAAAAAATATGAAAAAATGAGATGTCCTCTGGTAATTTAACAGTTTGCTATTGAAAATGGCCATAGAAATATAGAAATAGTGGATTTTCCCATTAAAAATGGTGGATCTTTCCATAGTTATGTAAACGTTTACCAGAGGCTATGTGGGAGTAATGCTTTCATGCTGGTCAGTGATGATCACCTTGTGGGGCGCCGAGATAAGGGTTGGATAAAGGTAAACACTGACCGTTGTCAACCCCCCATGATAGGACACAGGGGGCCCGGAATCGGATGCATTTGGGAAGTCTCTCTCTCTCTCTCTCTCTCCCTCTCTCTCTGTCCATATGTATCTATATATATATACACATGCCTTTGAATCCCTTGGAATTCAATTTTTGGGTAAAGTGTGGCGACCTCAAAGTAACCTCACCTCAAATGATGCTCAGGACAGTGGATCATCCGCAAAAATATCAACGTTTCCACTTCAGGATTCGTGATTTGTTTGCCCAGATCAATGCGCCAGACGGAAGTATCACCATAGTTTTTCGGAGTCTAACCTGCCAATGGCTTCCAATTCTCATTCTACAACCATTGATGATCAAACATGATCAAACATGATCAAACATGATCAAACCTCGCCATGATCGGCAGGTGATGAACACGGAAGCACTTGACAAAGAAAGCAAATTTGAAGCTGACGTGATCGTCCTGGGCTGCAAGGCCTGGGAAGTTGAACGTTGCCTGGGTATGTGCGCCCCATGGTGTGGAAAGAACACACTGGTGCCTTGGAGCGAAGTGAAAGCGGAAGGGGATATGACCCCCCACCGTACCCCACGTGACTAATGAAGGGTTGCCGATGTCTCATGCTTTGCTGCTAGTGAACTGACATGGAAAATATACAACGATTTTAAATAGGTAAATCATTATAATACAGGCGAGGTAAATCATCTAGAAATGGGCCAGTTCCCATTGCTACAGTATGTTATGTATGTTATGTAAAGAACCAAATGGTACCCCGGGTTGATATTTAGCAAGTTTGACGATCAACTCCAAAGATCTCCAACGTATATCAAACCCCGCCCTGGATCTCCTGTACTATCCTGGAAAAAACGATGAAACACTATTCCGGCATAGTTTCTGACATACCATCTGGAAATATATATGGCATATTTATTCTGACATTCTATGACTATCTGACATTCTTTCTGGCATATACTTTGACATTCTATCTGACATTCTCTCTGACATTCTTTCTGGCATTCTATTTGGCATCTATTCTGACCTTCTTTCTGGCATTCGTGTATCTGGTATCTATTCTGACATTCTATCTGGCATCTTTTCAGGCATTCATTCTGACATTCTTTCTGGCATTCTATCTGATGTTCTCTCTGGCATCGGGCTGATGTCCGGCAGTGCTCACTGAGATTTGGAGCGACAGCAAAAACCCCAGCTAGACCACTCGGGGTTGAACGAAACAAGTTGCAGAAACTTAAATCCATTGATGGCCTAAGGCTGGTGTCCCTGTGGGATCCTGTGGGCCATTGCCATGGCCATTGCCATGACCCAGGTGCTTCCCCTGCAGAACGGCGTGGACGGCGCCGGAAAGGTGCGGCAAATGGTCAGCGGCTGGGGCAGGGGCCATCCGCTGGTGGGCTGGTGCAACATCGTGGCAGCCATCCAGGTGGGGTTAAGGCGGTTAAGGGTTCAAGGCCTGGGGTGGAAAGTTAAGCATGAAACATGGTGATTTCATGCGGTTAGAAAGGGACATATTATGGGAAACATATGGGAAAATATGACAATTCTTGGGAAAATTATGGGAAGGTGGTGCCTCCAAGGGTTCTGTTTGTTGGTTTACAACCCCGAAAAACTATGGTTATTTCATCACCATGAAACCTATACTGTAGTTCATCTAATTCCGACTTAGCCGACCATGGGGAACCACCTTGGGGTGGGTTGACCAACAAGTAACCTTTGCTAATCTAACATAATTAGCCATGGAACATGGTCCACTTATAGATGATTTATATACCTTTAACAGTAACACATGTTTATTTTCAATGCCCATGTTGAAACTACCAAAGGGCATTGCTAATCTTGAGCCAACATGGTGAGAAAACATGAGTTTCGAGGCTGGGTCGGGATGATCGAGATGATGAGAATCCGCTTGCCGTTGAGATGGCTTGATGTAACCATGAAGCTGCCTACGCAACATTATGCAACCAACATGAGGAACACCCATCCAACTTTGCAGGTGCCAGGTTCTCATAGCCAAAAAAACAAACCTACCATGTCCTAATATTTGAGAGTTTCCAAAAAATAGGGTTCTCCACGGTGCCCCCAAACATCCCAAACCATTTTTCCATTAGACAACATACAATAACAGTTTTTCGGATGTTTTTGCATTGGGTTCCCGGATCAGGAGCCTGGCTTGATCAAACATTGGGCAGCCAATCCGCCTGCGGTCTACTTTGGAGAGTTCGAGGTCTCACAGATTTGGCGCTGGGGGTGGAGTTTTTCAGGGCTTGGATTCCACCTAGGAGCTGGCAGGATTTCTTCTGCTCTTGTTTTTACTACCTTGAATTTTGGAACCAATATCTCCGGAATTTTTAGGGCCGGCAATGATCGGGGCCGTGTTCCCATCGCAGACTTCGCTACTGCCCTCAACCCTGGCAGGGGGAAGCCACGGCAAAGACCAAACAACTGGAAACCATTTTCTCGAAGTGCGACGGGGTGGCAGGCGCAACTGCCAGGGTTGTCTCGAAAAGTCCCACAGGTGTATGTAAAAGGTTCCCAGTTACCCATCTTTGGGAACCACAGATGGGTCATTCTTACTTGAAGATGTTTTAATTCATTTTGAAATCGGGACAATGGAAGTTGGTCTTGATCAGTTTGAACCAAACTATTGCCACATCCAATGGGCATACCCAGTACTAGTACTTGGGATCCAGATGCTGTAGCCTCCGCACATCAAACACGGTGATGGGGATAATTGCCCCATTCTATCCTATTATATTCTTGGCAGGACCTTCATCCATAGCCCCCACGGTTTTCCATTGCGATGAATTACTGGAGGCTACCTGGTGATTTATCCTTACCTGAAATATAGATGGCCTGACACTACTTCCTATTCAAGATTCATAGCCATGGTCCTGAACTCTTTACCACCAAATATGTCCAAGTAGATATACTTCGATCTCTATTTCGAAATCAGAAGATCAACCACCACCAATTCCGAATGTTTCAGTTCGCCACACCAAGCCATCCAGTTCCAGCTTCGAATGCCCCATGCTCTCAGTTCACCTGGAACAAGATGCCCTGTGCGCATGTTGGGTGCCTGGGATCAACGAGCCGTAGAGCTCCAAAAAGAGATACAACCATCAAATCAGAAATCCTTAGTGGAATTTTATAGCTCTAACTTTTTGGTATTTTTGGAATATTTATGGTACTTGTTTGGGGGTTTTGGTATCTGGGAACCAGTGGCTTTTCAGGGGTGTCTGTTGCTGTTTGGGATGCCTTGAAGTGCTGCAGTGTGGCTCATAGCCTTGGGAATCCCCGCTGGGATAGTTTGATGAGTAGGATTTTTTACATGGCCAAGATCCGTTGGTTTGACTGAAGTGGAGGTGTGAAAACATGTGAAAACCCATTGTGATTGCTGAAAAATTCTGAACCTCTGGCGAGATGCCTTAGATCCTGTTGGATCATGGCCAGAATTTCAATCGATTCTGGCCTCATAACCCCCCCACTGCTGTTGAACCTATGAATACTATGTGTGGAGTCTGTTCTATGCATTGCAGGTCTTCATGCAACTTCTTGCACTAGTCACTGGTACCAGTTCTTTTTGCAAATCACTAAAATGCCAGTGAAATCACTCATCTTAGTCCTCGAATGGGTTGATGGTTTTGAGGGAAAACTATATGCAAAAGCCACGGGGAATCCCTTATTTTCTGGTAAAGACAACATCAGTAGAGGTGAACATCTACAGCACCTCCCCCCAGCACTTCCGGACGATTTGTGGATTGATTGGTGGTTAGGGTTATTTACCGATATACCCTTAACATATATTTACACATTGGGTACTGGTATATTAGAACTCCATGAACTGAGAATCCGTTCTTATCCAAGCAGTATAATTATGAACGATGGAGGCTTTTCACATGACTCATGTACAACATGATGGGTTTCTATGGGTCCCTATGGGTTTCTAGCAGATTTTCCCACTTTTTTTTTTCCCCATCGCACTGACTCTGCCATTGAGCATCGTTTTTTGCACAGCGCCGAGGAAAAGTTCTCCTTCATCTGCTCTACCACCGCGGTGCAAGCGACAGCGGGACCCAGCGCCACGCAGGACTTGATTCCCAAGGTGAGGGAAGAATAGGGAAGATGTGACCCGGTTGTGGGATGTATTATATACATAATATATCATAATATATATATATATATTATATACATAATATATCATAATATATACCCTCTGGTGAACAAACATAGCAATGGAAAATCACCATTTTTAATGGGAAATTCCACTATAAATGGCCATTTTCAATTGCTATGTTAGTTCACCAGAGGGTATATATATATGTGCAGTTATATCTTTCTTCATCTCTGTGGATCTATGCAAAGGGGTGCCAGTCAGAGTTTCTATGTCTCAATTACTTTAATTTATGATGAATATATATATACACACACATATATATATATACATATATATATATTGCAATTATGCATATATATATATATCAGAAATTTATCCACAGTCTCTTTGGCCGTTTGTTTCTACGACCAGAAATTAAGAATATTGCATGTCATTGTTCACCGTCGGGGTAGTATGTTGAGATTTTCTACCCCCATGGTGGAGACCTGTTACGATGCTTTTCATGGCTCACCTGTGCCATGAAACGCCGATGCAACATCCTGTACCCAATCTCACTGTTTTTTTTACGGGATTGTTGGCCATATTTTGTGGGGATATAGGCATTACATAGCCCTGAAACATAGGCCTTATGGTAGGTACCTCCAATTTAGGTTCCTGAGATGGCCAGTGATAATTACTGTAAGATTCCATAAGCTACATGTAATTCTTCATTTCCATGCTACATCCTGGAAAACCAATACAAACCAACAAGGGCGAGGCGGAGAGATATATTGCCCAGCGTTAAACACTTTTCAACCAATATACAAAACCACATATGATCATATGTTAAACTGTTAAACCATGTTAAACCCAATTAAACCACTACATGTCATTCACCGCATATTATATCCATTTTTCTTGGTGACCTCATCCCCTTCCAACACGAAAACGCCCTCCTTTTGGGTCGGTCATGGGTTCCTTCAGGTCCCGGAGTTGGAACAGATGTGGCGCTCCGCCATGAGGGAAATCATGGCCGTGGCGGCTCGGTATGCTCCGTGTGGAGCGAAGGGTTCTGGTGGGTGGTAAGTTCGGAACCTGGTTGGTGGTGACTGGAACCATGGAATTTGACTGTAAGTGACTGGAACCATATGGGAAGAATGATCCCACCGGACGAACTCCATCATTTTTCAGAGGGGATGATATAAGGGTTGGGTCCTCGCTTTGGTTCCAAAGTGAGGTAAGAATGGCTGTGTTCCAAAGTGATCCTGTTACCTGATATAAGGCTAGGTATGGCTAGGTTAGTGGAGGGCAGATGCCTTACCATTTCATCGACCACGTTCGAGGCTCGTGCGCATGGCGTGAATTACAAGGAGGAGTGGATTGACAAGCGTCACCCAGCAGCAAGATGGTTGGCTCGAGATTCTAGGGCCAGACCAAGGCAGAAACCTTAGAAAAGTGCACATACGTACGATCTCCCATATGTATTGTCTATTGGTTAATTGATGATATTGATCTCAATTAAGTTCTACTTCTATTCGCATTTTTTATTCAATGTAATTACCCCCCCCCCCCAAAAAAAAAAAAACATAAAAAAAACGGTACGGCCCAAAATTTAAAAAAATAAAATCATTTAAAAATCGTCA
>Ga0126342_10013696_pt1 | contig 14339 bp, 12 predicted proteins | sample Cyp1metagenome_FD_92528 | JGI IMG/M metagenome (GOLD analysis project Ga0126342, IMG submission 92528) | Coral microbial communities from Lord Howe Island, Old Settlement Bay, Australia - Cyphastrea 1 metagenome | ecosystem: Host-associated > Invertebrates > Cnidaria > Coral ...
TATATATATATATATATATATATATACATATATATATATACATATATATATGTATATATATATATAAGTTAATATACATATATATATATACACACTGTGCATATATATATGTACATCTATATAATCACATGTATAATATGCAAAACTTGGTCTGGTTGGGTCTGCTCACCTAAGTCACTAATCCTATATCATTCTCATCACCAACTCACCCTGCTTCACCGCCTTCATCACCTACTGAGTGTTGGCTTCAGAAATACCACTTAGTGAAGCACCTAATTGCGCATCAACCATCCATTTTTAAGGATCTATATTCCGATCACCATTTGTGGGCATAATATTCTTAAATGATTGTTGATGCTTAGGTAGCCATTTCCAATGATTGCATAATCAGCCACCAACAAAGAACAACTGGGTATTACCCCGTTGCTTTTTGTATAGCTGCACCACACAGGTCTGCTGCAAACTGATTGATGTTCTGATGGTCATTATCAGGAAAACCTCGCACTTTCAAGTCAGAAATGAAATGTGTGTAGAATCCACCAGCCCGCTGCTTTAATGAAATCACACATGGAATTGCACAGGATCAACTTGAATGGTGAAACAGCAACATGATCATGAAATAAAATGGGGTTTGACTGGAAATAGGGTACCATAAATGTTTATTGCCTGCCCTTATTTTCCCTATCAACATTGCCATTCTGGCAGGTACCCAATTTCCAGAAACACACACATAGTTTCTGGAATGTTGGCCTCTTTTTAGGTGACAAAAGACCGAAAGACCACATTTTCTTATGTGGCCAGAGTAGAATGTGATGCCCAGTAAAGAGGTATCTCTCCCAGGGTTTCAACTAGAAATACAGTGTCAGGAGATCAGCCCCATCTTCCGTGTACAGAGTGTGAACATGAAGCATGACAACATGCACACAAACAGACACGCACACATAAGCTGGGTCCCATATGTGCGTTTTATGTAGTGTGATCCATATATCAATCTAGCTGTTCATCTGTCTGATCGATAGGTTACCATGCCACAGCCCAAGATTTCAGGACGACCTTCAGGGTCTACATATAATGTACCTACATGCAATATATATATATATACACATTATGTATGCATATTATACATATATAGTTACATATGCCCTATGGATCATTCTGGATCATTCTGGATCCAATATGATCCAACCCGGATTGTACCCCACCAAACGCTCCCTCAGAAAGGTACTTCCATCCATATGTATAATGTATATATATATATAGAATGTGCGTATATACTGCGTCTATATGTATGTGAAACAGTTAAACATGATTAATTTTGTGGATCAACTGGTAATTAACATCCATTTTTGAGCCATAGCCAACTTACCCCTTGCGCTGTGCCCAGGATCGATATGTGAACCGAAGCCGGCGAGGGGTTAGACGCCCTTCAGGTTTGAGCAACACATGGTGATGCGGTTGTAGCGCGACAGCTGCGGGGCAACGTCTCGAAACCAAATCTTTTTCTGATCGCTTATACCCAGTATAACTATGTATCTCCCGGGTTTATGGATGTTTATGGACCGGGAGTTTATGGTATTTAAAACTCGTATATAACTAGGGGTTGTGGATGTTTACCAGGTTTTGTCAACTTAGCCAACTCCGGAGCACCACCTACCTTGGAAGATCTCACTTTGTGGTGATCAAGTGGGGCCTTTCATGTTACCAGTATGGGATAAGCGGCTCAAGGCTCAAACCCTGCTGGCCGGCAATTAGCCAGCTGGCCACCTTCCCAAAAAACATCTCCGGAAATATTAGATTGATGTTAGATTGATGTTAGATTGATCTCCCATTGGGCTGGTGAAATTGTAGCTTGCGGTAAGCTCGGAATACAGCGCTTGGTGAAGATCTTCACAGAAGTTGCTCCACAATGGTCCCTATTGGCCCCCGGCTACTCATACGCGATCCAAGCATCGTTAACAAAATGGCCCACCTATGCCGTAGCTATTAATGTTGGTTTGCTGGAGGTAGTTCAATCTCATTTCTCATTAACTTGAGTTTTGGGCGCGGATAAGACCCACTTGTTCCGCACTTGCCAAGATTCTTGCCATCTGAAGTTTTACTAGGACTTTGGGAGCAACAGTTCCACTAAAGTCAATAAGTGGGTCATATACCCTCTGGTAAACTAACATAACTATAGAAAATCACCATTTTTAGTGGGACAACTCACTATAAATGGCCATTTTCAATAGCTATGTTAATTTACCAGAGGGTAACCGTAAGTTGAAGAGGTTCTATCCCAACTCATGGAAATTGTTACGACAATCTATTCCCCCAGGTGCTTCCCCCAAGTAGAACTGCAACAAACAGCCTCCAAATAAAGGCCCTGGGCCCTGATTGCACGGGCTCCATACATTGATCCTGCAACTCCGAAGTTGGCAAGGCCTCAGTCAGCTCATCTCCATTTTGCCAGTTTAATTAATCTCCGGAAAAAAAAACGCGCATCTTTGGTTGTGAGATTCACACTTTGACCAACCAATCGATATTTGTTGTGGGTCCATCCACGTCTTTGTGCTGGTATGTCCGTTATGGAATCTGCAATTCTTGGATGTTTAAATCACATTAAAGTCCCCCACGTTGTTAGTAGTTAAATTAAAATTAAACCATGTTAAACCTCAATTTTCACCACAGCCCGTACTCCTTTTTGTGTTTCTGCTGCCCTGCACATCGCTGCGCCAAAAGGAAACGGGGCTACATCACTGGCGCCGTGCGACCGCGTCTCAGGCGGCTCTTTGATTGGACTAAAGTCCTGAGCTGCTAACATGAATGATGGTATGGTTCTGGGTAAATTAAAGTGTTTCTGTTTCACTAACCTGAAATAAGGCTATTTGAATGCTATTTGGATGGTTCCCCTCACTAACCATGATTCCAGCGAGGGAGAACGGTGTGGTCGTTCTAATTTACCAAGATGGTTGATGGTTCAATGGATGGTTTATGGTTGGTAAATAGATAACGGTTTTTCATGTTGGTTGATGGTTAGTAATGGTTCATGTTTATTGATTTGTTTTTCTGGTTTTTGGTTTCTAACAAAAACATGTTGATGGTGATCAAACAAATCACCAAACTCTTGTTGCGTGTGAAGGTCCTGTTGTTAAAACGATTGCAAATCGGCAGCATGCTGCATGCTTGTCAACATTGAGATCTTTTTTGTGACCCCCAAGTCCCAAGTATGAAGAAATTTGAATCTGGACAACACACAACAAGATACCCTCTGGTTATTTAACATAGCCATGGAAAATCATCATTCTTAATAGGTAAACCATCTATTTCTATGGGCCATCTATACCATGGCAAACTGTTAAATAACCATGGGTACAACAAGTTCCAAGCGTGATATGTTGCTCCATCGTTTCGACGAGCCTCCTGTGTGTTTCGACGTGCTTTTCCGGGATATCATGGGATGAGGCCGTCATAACAACAGTTATATTAAGTTATATATCATAATAGCAACAGCCATAGTACATGATTATACTGTATGATAGTGATGCAACATGGAAAATGAAATATAAAAGTATATACTGTAATCAAAGACAAGCTTGTTATTATTGTTTTGGCTGAACTTCTCTATAACTATACATAAAACGGCGAAAATGGCAGTATCACCAGATTTTGGGACATCAACCCCCTAGCAGTCCGTTGCCAAGCCGCATGCGTGGGCGGAAGGACTCCCCAGGTTCGGCCAGCATACCACCGGTGGGAGATCTCAGCGATGGCTCATGTGGGGTGTCTGAGGAGGAACAAAAAAGGCGTATACTGTACCTCAAAAATGGGATGTGAATGGGAAAATCATGGGAATAGAGTGGGAATATACATATCATATCTATGATATGTGGTGCCCCCTACTTAGAAAAGTTGGTTTACAATTAGGAAGACTAGGATTCTTGCATCGAAGGTCAAAGGGGTCTATACACAAACCGGTGGAAGGCACCACGTTAGGGAACCTGATGATTTACCAGTGGATTTAGGAGCAGACTATTTTCAGAGAAAATTGGGTACCCAAAAAATGTCGATGGTTATCCACTATAAATGGGCAATTTTCAATAGCTATGTTTGACATAACCAGAGGGTAACTGTTGATAAATCTTCCACTCACCAAGGTTTTTGAACATCAGCTTGCATTTTTGCAATTGAAGTTGTACAGCTGCTGGTCGTACAGCCTCCAAGGTGTCTGCATTCTCTGTCGCAATTCCTCCTGGCTGATGTTCTGGGTCTGTTGGCAAACTCGCTCTCTCAGCCCAACCCTGTTTGAAGCTTGAGAGTTTCTTTCCGATTCCGACGCTGTTTCTTGTTGCTCTGCAACGTTGCAAGTTTCCCATGCCTTCAGCTCCTGCGCCTACTTTCTCTGGTGCTCAACTTTCTCTGTCTACTCTATGGCCTGCGCCAACCTGTGTTCATAGTCTCTGACCATGTCAAGCTGAGTAGATGTTGCTGGCTTTATTTCAGCCAAACGACTCGGCATCTGTCTGCTCGGCCTAACTGTTTGCTCTGCCCGGGGGCTTTGGATCCAAGAAATGCGTCCACTGGTTTAAAACCATATTTTCCGGATGAGCAATCAGCCACTACTATGTCATGTGCTATTATCATTTTGGGGATAAATTCCCCATATTCTAAGAACTATATCTCCCCAATGGTGGTTTTTGGGGATCCGGGGGGGCCCCCGTATCGCAAACATCCCATGACTAACCATTATTCATCACTATGACCCTCTGTTAAACTAACATAACTATGGAAAATCACCATTTTTAATGGGACAATCAACTATAAATGGCAATTTTCAATAGCTTTTAGTTAGTTTACCAGAGGGTAACCATAGTAAATCCGCCATGTTCATCCAACCCTTCCCCCTTCCCCAACTGGGCACCATTGGGCACCGCCGAGCCGCTGAAAGGCTGGGATGGGAAACAGCAGCCCCGGCAGGGGCTTCACGGGCTGCTCCTTCACGTCGGGAACCACCGGGGCGGACTCGGCAGACGCGACGGGCACCGCTGGATGATGACCATGGGTGCATCCAGAATGAGGGGAAAACCGTGGAAAACCATGGGAAAATCAAGATGGAACACAAACATGTCATTAGATTTCATGAATATTATATATTAGTATTTTTGTCCCTTGTCACTGCTGTTGTGATCAAATTAACCTTTTTCTTTGCCCAACAACGCAATGCACTATAGGGATATTTGCAGATGGGTCTCTCGACTATCGCTGGAACCAAGACCAACAGAAATAGACATGTGTACCTTGAAGGGGAACAACAAACACCAAAACATATGGTTCCACCCTGAGACATCACGAGGTGAGAATGAAACAAACATCAATGCGACTCTGATACTAATAGCTATCTCAATCCTCAAGGCCATTATTGTTGAGTTCGATCTGGGTTTTCTGCAAATAAGTCACGTACCAATGTCCTCAGTATCAACCTCATTATACAACAAATGTCCACATATGGTGTATCATGTCCTCCCGCCTCCCTGCGCTGAAAATTGATCGAACTTGTGAACCTAGCAGGGACCAGCCTTGCTACCCATAATCATCATACCCCCCAAAATATCCTTTGGTAATCAAACATGGCAATGGGAAATGCTCTGTACGACATGGAGATTTTGATGTGAAGATCATCTATATTATATAGTGATATATAGTGTAAATGGTGGATAGGTCAACGATGGGTTATTTTTGCTGTGATCCACCAGAATATCAAAATCCTTTGTTGGTAAAATTCTCAGATCATTTTGGTCAAAAACACTTCGTTGGTTCTCTTTTGATCGATACCCTCTGGTAAACTAACATATAACTATGGCAAATAACCATTTTTAATGGGTAATTCCACTATACATGGCAATTTTCAATAGCTATGTTAGTTTACCGGAGGGTATGTCCCACTTGTCAATCAGGAACAAAAAAGATGGACCATCTCCAAGCAAAATACAACTGTGATCAAAACTATGGATGGAAGAAATCCTACACCACCTTGGATGGTTGAAACCCTAGACAAAATGGGATAAACCATCTATTAACTGGTGCAAGATTTCGCAACCATCCACAGTATTTCTTGGCATTTCCCACATTTTATCCCAAGCACCCAAAAAGGTGGTGCTCCCTATAGCTATATTGGTTTATCTATCCTTCTAACCATAAATTTGTCACCACAACAAAACCAACAGTTAATCTAGTTGCACATCAACTTTAGCTTACTCATGTTGTTGTTGCTGCTGAATATGCAACCAAAATATCACCAATTGTATCAGAACTTTTTTTATATGTTGCTTCTATTTTTTGCTGGTTGGTGGTTTCAACCCTTCTGAAAAATATTAGTCAATGGGAAGGATTATCCCATATATTATGGAAGGTAAAAAATGTTCCAAACCACCAACCAGTTTGTCTCCATGAGTTTACCATAGCTGGCTTGCTTCCCTGTGAAAACTCCCAGCAATTGCTGGTTTCCAAATAAGAGCCTCATGAAACCACCAATGGTCATAGCTCACCGTCTTCACCTATACACCCGAAGTAAAACCATACTTAACCTAGAAAAAAACTAGTTCATCCAATAAAAAAACTACTGTAATTAGATCTAATTAGTTTAATCCAATGTTAATCCATTTACCATCTGGTTATTTAACATAGCCATGGTATAGATGACCCATTTAATTACAGATGGTTTACCTATTATAAATTGTGATTTTCCATGGAAATTCCCATCGAAAACTCGCATTTCTCAACCCACACCGCATCCGCCAGGCATCTGCCGGGCGTTTCATGGCCACATCCACCGCCTTCAACGCCTCCGGTGCAGCGAAGCCGGCCGCCCGCGCAGCCGCCTGTGCGGCGGCCAGGTAGTCCTGCCAAAATTCATGGTAGTCCTGATGGTTATTGATGGTTCATATGGATTCATAGTGGTTAATAGTGAATAATAGTGGTTAATGATGGTTAATTAATGATGGTTGATGATTGTTGATGATGGTAAATTATCTGGTCATCATGATGGTTTATGATATGATTATGATGGCTTCCTCCTCTCCATCGCCATCCCAAAGGTCCTTTTGAAGAATATTGACTCGTGTGCTTCCCCTTGGGAGATTTCGTATAATGTAGATGGAATGCACTGCCAATCTTTGATACGTTGCCTTTTTACCAGCTATTATCCAAGGATTACCCAGAAAGGGGAGAGGTGGAAAAAGTGGGGGTTATATGTTTAGTGATTTGAATAACATCTATTACAGGATCTGGTCTTTCTTCCCTGACCATATACACTATGGAGAATTTCCTGCAAATCGCACCTTCAACCAAATCGTCGAGAATGAATTGATCCCCAAAAGAAATGATTTAATTAATTAATCATATTTAATCTGAACCGATGCAAGTTGATTGGTTTACTGTGGATTGATATATGACCTACAATTTACATACAGTTTACAAAGCAGCAACGAATAGGGGGTGGCAACCCAGCAACAATGAGATCGGGATCTAACGGAAAGAATGGGGAAGCACAACAAAAACAGGTCATGCTTGGAAATCAACGGTGGATACGCCAAGAAAGTGTTGCACAAAGTCACAAAGGTGGCTGGAAATCATCAACATAAGGCTTTCATGAGCAGAACAGATTGCGAATCAAGTGGAAAACGATAGCAACAAAACACAATCCTGCAGACAAAGAATCTGGCAGTTTCGTGCAAGAATGGAAGGATTGGATGTTGGAGAACCGATGTAGATTATTGCGAACCAGGATTGACGGCACAATTTACACCAAACAAATGCGTGTCGGAAACCGCTGGCCAGTTTGTCGTTGTTCAAACCTCCACTCAAGCTTATGAGTCATGAGTTGGGTTGGTTTTAAGTCTCTTGCATCAAATCTTGGCAAAAAAACAGGTAGTCAAAATCGCCATGTCAATGATTCAGAAATCATGCCCCTATCATAAGCCAAGAGAAACAGATTCCCAGTGTTTCTATAGACATCCTGGCGGGACGTCGGTGTCCTCCTTGCTGTAGGGTGGCGACACGGGCGCAGCAAAGTATTCCGGTGCATCCTAAGGGGCCCAGTGCTGTTTAGATGAATTGGATGCACCCAGGCTGAGATTCACACCTGAATTAACCTGGTTGGTGGTTTCAACCCCTCTGAAAAATGGGTTGGTAAAAAAATCATCCCCAAATTGGAGATGGTAGTTGCTTATTTGGGAGTACCAACATGTGAAAAACATAATATGTTTCTGGCTGGTGGTTTCAACCTACCCCTCTGAAAAATCTGATTTCGTCAGGTGGGATGATGAAATTCCCAACTGAATGGAAAAATTCATGTTCCAAACATGTCCAAACCACCAATCAGCAATTAAACTATTCCAAGTGTTTGCTGTTGTTCTGAACATCACTTGGCTTTCGATCTTCTATACTGCTATGGTCCCACAATGGGGCCGAAGAAAACACGTCGATTTTCTGATTGTTGGAGATCAGAAAATCCCAGTTGACATATTCCACAGAACCATCTGTGCCCCAAAGAACGGCCCCAGTTGGATCAATTTTTGATCAATCCTTTCCAATGAAAGAATCAGTTGGCTTGGATCCCCCATCAATTGTCGTTGCCAACAAATCATTTACCCGGTAAGGGTAATTTAAGTTGGCATCAATAATCACCATCTTAAATAATCTTAATCATCTATAAATGGGCCATTTTCAATAGCAAACTGTAACAAATTACCGGGTCAATCCCTTGGGAAAATCACACCCTCATCGCCGAATCGTCAGGGCAGCCAGGGGGCCGCCGTGGTATTCATCCCCAAACGAGTGAGGTCGGACATGGCCACGGGTGCATCATTGAGCTGCGGAGGAATGGCAGGAAGAACCTGACCGCGGGGGGTCCACGGTTACGAATGGTTAAGCATGGTTTACTTTGGGCGAAATAAAGGGCTCATTTTATTTCTTTTACTTTGGGAAAAGAAAACAAAAGATTTTTCCATCGCCTTCAGACCAAGTCTGCCTCAGCCTAACTGAGGGGTTGAAATTAAGCGATACCCCCTCCTTCTAATTTGGAATAGAACATGGTCCCGTTTAATTACAGTTGATTTCACTAAAAATGACAATTGTCCATAGCCATGTTAAATTACCAAAGAGTACCAGGAACAAACAAATGTTTCTGAACTGCCTGGCCATCAACTGGAACAGACACGTATCATACTTGGACCCTACCAACCCAAATGGGGATTATTATAATAGATGTTTGACTCTTTGACGAATCTTGGCAAGTTGGTTGTAATTTGGCAAACAATAGAATTTTTGGTGAATATATTTACAGTACATCTATCATTAGATGGGGTTGGAAATCAGCAAAGTAAGCGGGGAGCATTCTTTCCGTATTAGGTATACATCGGAAATCACTTAAACAAAAAATGGAACATCAAACATCCGCGTACGTTTGATCCACATGTCCTTTATGTTTTATCCACGTCTGTTCATTGCTGAAATCACCCAACCCTTTGTTGACTCCACGGTGTCTCCACGGCACCTTGGGGCATTTGGATGGATCCAGGCAGGGCTTCGCGGCCTCCAACTGTTGCGCATCGCATTGCGAGAAGCCTCGGCCGGCGTCGTCGCGAACGGGAACGATGGGGGGTTGGAATTGAACATGGAAAAATGTAGGATATCAATGATATCAACATATAGAAACCACATAAAGGATATAACGTTATTTTTTAATGAGGGATAAAAATGGTGGTGTCACCGAAGTCACCTATAAACAAAGTGGGGTTTAACCATCTACAATGATGTTCAATGGGATGGTTTTTTTTCGGCTACATCTAGGGGGATTTTCTCATATGTTTTTTAACCATCAAATTCATGGAGGTAAACCAAACCCTTTTCCGATTTTCCCATGGAATTCTATGATTTATTGACCTACCATTTGGTTATTTAATAGTTTGCCATGGTATAGATGGCCCATAGAAATAGATGGTTTACCGTTTACCTAGCTATAAACCTCCATTTATGGTTGGGATTTTCTATGGCTATGTTAGTCATAACCAGATGGTATGTGAAATACCAGTTTCAAGGGACAAACCAGCTAAAAGTTGTTCAATACCAGTATATATACCAGGATCGAAACACCGGTATTAAAACATGTGTTTATACTCACTACTTAATGATGGTTGTTAAAATCTATCAATCCGTTGTCTTTCATGATTAGATATAGACTATTAACCAGTAAACAATCAATACATTATATGGTGAATATCTAACTATGATCGAAATATAATATCTAAATATGTATGTCTATCATGTCTAACTTTTATTTTTATAATCATCATTAGACATAAATCCATTGGTTGAACCCCCAAGCGTTTTGCCAAGTGACTGGCTTCCACAATGCTCCCAGCTTCGGGGCCATAGCTCCCAGGAGCGCTACGGCCCACGGTGCCTAAGCCGTCGACCTGCGAAAACACGTGAGGAAATGGTCATGGAACTGGCGTCAAACATAAGGTTTTCATGGGTTTTTTCATGGGTCTTCCATGGGTTTTCCAGTTCGTTTGCGAAGTTGGTGCACATAACTATGCTATAACAATAGTGTATGAGTGTATGATACGCAAATAATTATATTTAGATGGGGTTGTACACCAACTGATAACTGGGGGGGACCATCCTGGGTGTTTCATTGGTTTTTACGCCAAACAAATGTTTTGCTTTCTGAAACTGAACGCAAATACTAAATAATTGGGTTTTGACGGATTTTTGATGTGAAACATGGAGTAAGGAAGGATTGTAAGTAGAACAGCGGAGGAATTTGTGTGTGCTTTTATATTATATATATAGTAATATAGTATATATATATATAAATAGATTTTGTAACTGCAATTGGGATGTTAAGCCAACAGCAGGATTTTGAGCGGCAACAAATGTGGAGTTTTCAGGAAATCGTGAGGGATATCAAATGTTGAACAAACAAGCAAACTAGACATGTTCACGAGTTGGTTGGGAATACATGTGCAATTATGTGCTATAACCCCGAGAGTTTGTCCGAAAATGGTGTGCACCTAAATCGCACTGTTCATCATTTTTCTGATCAAAGTTGCCGTTTTGGGCGGTATCAACCATTTTCATACCAACAACAATGCGAAGACAGTGCTAGGAATGTAACATAATGTAACCTGCTGAGATCTTCTGTCAATCAAACCAGAGTCATGTCGGAATCAAAGTAATGTGTAATTCGCCTGTTTGAAGGCCATGGCCTGAAACCTCGCTATATAGATATGCACTGATGTGCAAATGCATACTAGTGAAGACATGCATAAATATATATATATATATACATACACACTGTATACAGACTTTATAATACTTATCATTTAAAATATAGGTATCTATGCAAACTGGATCAAACTGGGCATGTACATACACATATATACTTATATATATATGCGTGTACATTGCATATCTTGAGGCATAAACAGCTTTTCAACTGGGCACGCCATCGAGCGCCTTGCATGGGCCACAGATACTGCGTCGCGTGCCATCCTGGATCAATCAAATCAAACGAACATGCACAAGAATTTGATATACACCCATACAGTCATATACATATGTATGTATGTATGTATGTATGCATGTATGTACGTACGTACGTACGTATGTATGTACGTACGTACGTATGTATGTATGTATGCATGTATGCATGTATGTATGGTATGTATGTATGGTATGTATGGTCTGTATGGTATGTATGGTATGTATGGTATGTATGGTATGTATGGTATGTATGGTATGTATGGTATGTATGGTATGTATGGTATGTATGTAATGTATGTAATGTATGTAATGTATGTAATGTATTTATGTATGTATGTGGGTAATATTTCTATCTACCCATCTTGCTAAATCTGTCTGTCTATCAATTTATCTATCGATCTGTCTAATCGCATCAAATCTAATCTCATCTATCTGTGAAATCCATCTTCCATCACGCGGACTTGTAGGTAGATTATGGTAGATACGGTATGTGTATGCACACATACGTGTAAATCATATTGAGCAGGGCGACTAAGTAACGCATGACTCGTGCACCAAATGAGGAGCTACAGCAGGACCTTGCACCGTGCTACGTAGCGTGCTGTGCTGGGATGACTCGTTAGGAGCGACACCGTGAAATCTCCATATCTGCCATGGCCATCCCACCAGAAAGGATTCCTGAGTCAATGCGCATATTGAGCCCTAGTGGAAGCTTGGGTACATTATACTGTAATACAACTCTTGATTATATTTGATTAATTAATACTGTGTCCATTTTCCACCATGTATTTATGAGCTTCCGCTTAAAAAAAAAATATATATATATATATATATATTTACATATCAATAGTTGTCATAATTCTCGCTTTTGGTGGGCCATATCGCTTTCCAGTATTTTGTGCCACTATCGCTTTTGGAGGGGGCCCTATCTCCTTACAGTGTTTCGTTCACATCTGACAAAAGTGTTTCTGCAATACTCTGCAATACTATATGGTGTTACAGTGGTTTTCAACCATTTTGGCCCTGACTCATATACATCTGACTCGTATACGTATATACATACATATATCATATATATATATATGCATATATATTAATATATATATATATATAAATATATTAATATATATTAATATATATGCATATATTTTATCCCATGATATCCCCATTAAAACATATCCGTTTTCAAAAGCCAAAACGAATGGACTGATCACCGGATCATCCCCCGTGAGTCCACTCCTTGCGCGTATAGGACGTCCACATGCAGGAGACGCCTGCGCTCTTGCCCTTGGCCATGCCTGGGCCGAGACCAAGGCTCAATCCATGGCTAAATTCATGGCTAAATCCATCTATAAATGGATGATTTGGGGTACCCCCCATTTGTTTTGGAAACCTCCATATGCTGGTATTTTGGTGGTGATAGATGATTATGATAGATATTGATATAGTCACCCATTTGGAGGCGGGCACGCCTTTTTTTGATGGCTACTATACCTACACACACATGAGGTTACAACAAACACAATAAAAACCGGGCTTTGACCAAATTGGTGTTCAAATATGTCCAGTGGGTGAGCTAAATTCTCTGTGAGCCAATGAGCCCGACGACCAATTATTATTCTCATAATATGAGCGACACGAGGGACGGAGTTCCACCGGTGAATTTCAATATGATATTCTATTTTATAAAATTCATATATAACCCACAATTCACCCATTCTATTCTATTTCATCCATATTTTACACATGGTTATTTTATTAAAATTTAACCCATATTCTATTCTTTCAGTGGGCGGGTACATCGGCACATTGTTTTGGTGAATCAAAAAGATTCACTCCGTTCAAATCAATGAATCCGACGTGAAGCTCCTGAACACTCCCATGACTAGTGGTAAAAAAAAATGCTGGTTGGGGTAAACTATGGTAAATATGGAAAATATATTGTTTTTGGGAGAGGTTTTACTAAAATCTAATGTCATCTGGTTGGTGGTTGAGCCACCTACCCCTCTGAAAAATGATGGAGTTTGTCTGTTGGGATGATGAAATTTCCAACTGAATGGAAGAATAAGAAAATGTTCCAAACCACCAGCCAGTATGACTATTTTAGATGGATCTACGGAAATCTGTTTGGGGTTTGCTGTACTTGGATTTAGTTAAGATGGATCCCTCCCCCCAAAAAAAATATGGATTTCCCAAACGGTGTATTTCCCCCAAATCACCGACTAAAAAAAGTTAGTAAAGAAATAATTAGTAAACCATCCCCAACTCATTCCTATGGATAGGATAAATCATCAATTCATATGGGTGTTTTACTATTGCTTTACTAACATTACGGCCAGGACGGGTGTGCTGCCCGGGGAAGTGTGTTTTGACTGCGCAGGGCCAGTGTCTTGTGAGATTCGGGATGTCATCTAGCTCCAATGGCTGACGAGAATTGCCCTCCTCCTCCTCCTCATCATCATCATCACCATCATCATCATCATCAAACATGAACCCCAAGTACGCCTTGAAACTAAAATCTGATTAAAACCATGGTAGAGAAAAACATAACTAAAACCCTAAAAATCCTGAATGAAACCCGAAATAAACTTTAAACACACCCTAAAGAGTTGGTCGCATGGTAAACCTCAGGCGGCACACCCAGCCTTGGGGTAACAGTACCACATTAATTATATAATATATATATATATATATGTGTGTGTGTGTAACATCTGAACAGATGTAAAACTTCCTTGACTCTTGCCGTGTTACTTTTACAGGAAACCTGTTTATATTCGCAGGGGGACTGGAGCCGATTTGCCTATCCAGTCCAACGA
>Ga0126342_10013697_pt1 | contig 14339 bp, 14 predicted proteins | sample Cyp1metagenome_FD_92528 | JGI IMG/M metagenome (GOLD analysis project Ga0126342, IMG submission 92528) | Coral microbial communities from Lord Howe Island, Old Settlement Bay, Australia - Cyphastrea 1 metagenome | ecosystem: Host-associated > Invertebrates > Cnidaria > Coral ...
CATACATACATACATTAATTACATTACATTACATTACATTACATTACATTACATTACATACATTAATTACATTACATTACATTACATTACATTACATTACATTACATTACATTACATACATTAATTACATTACATTACATTACATTACATTACATTACATCACATCACATTACATTACATTACATGCATTAATTACATTACATTACATTACATTACATTACATTGCATTACATTACATTACATTACAATACAATACAATACATACATACATACACAATCATACATACATACTTACATTAACGTACATTACATTACATTACATTAAATTACATTACATTTCAGTACATTACATTACATTACCATACATACATTGCATTGCATTGCATTGCATTACACTACACTACACTACACTACACTACATTACATTACATTACATTACTTACATTACATTACATACAATTTGACATCAAATGATATAGCATGATGTAGTAAAATAGTGTATGGAACAATATGGTACTGTAGTATATCATATGGTGTTTTATATTGTATACATTGCTGTATAATATATTAGATATTGTATTCTTGTGTATTTCATCGTATTACATTATGTTTATACTAATGAAATAGCTTGCATTACCTAATTACATTGTATTCTATTATATCACATCATGGTGTGTATTGTATCATAGTAAATAATATGTAGTACAATAGTCTATACTGTATCATATATACTTATATATACATATATGTATCATGTTAACTTGTATGATCCTGTATGATGTACCATTGAGGACCCTAATTGGAACACGTCTACCATGCAGCTGCGCTGCAAGAGCAGCCAAACCAACATTGGCAAGACACCATGTATAGAACAACGGGCCAAACATGACGGAATTTCACCGGCTTTCACCCCCAGCTGTCTGTTAGCGAAGGATTTACTGAGCGAAGAGTTTGTGCAGCTCATGCGGAAAGAAGACGAGCCCTACCGGGAGATTAGAAGTCTGAGGGAGAAGAGAAGGAAGGGATGATAAAGTCATTGGCCAAGAAGGAGAGAGGCGGCAATGTACAGTACAGTCCAGCACGTATTTGGGAAACCGTTTCTGAATTCACTGCTTCTTTATGGTCCTTTATCTTATATTATCTTATAGTCCATACTATCGTATAATATGATGTGATACGATCGTGCAATAAATGTGATACAGTAGAATTTGTAATATATATATATATGTGCAATGACGTACATGATGTTGTTCTGATGTCTCTGAAAGGTCTGAAAGTCTCTACCGGCCGTACCTGGAATGCTGAAGTCCTTGCTCGACACCCTGATGCCAAAGCAGTGTCCCAAAGCGTCTTACTATCATGTCCTTACTCTGTGTCCGGTGAATAGTACAGCTACATAAGGGAAAAAAGAAACGATGCAAACCGTGTTGTAACAAGAGCGACGAGTTTTGCACATATATCATAGCTGGCCTCTCCATGTGCAAGACCGCAGTCGATACTCTCCTGAACATCTGTCCTGACGTTCAGAACAAGTGTGCTTGCAACGATCACACAATCTGCTGCAACGCATGGAACTGAGACTCATCAACAAAACCAACAGACTCACTGGGGCACAGCCCAAAGTTCGTTCCAACTTTGGGTTGTGCAGGTGGTTTTGGCCTGGAGGTCCGAGCGGTGTGATGGTTGTTGTTGGCGGTTCATGATTGTCATCATCCCCGTCTTTGGCCAGCACATTGACTGGAGGATGTAGCCGACGCCAAATTCGTTGTATGCAAAGTGCTGCCAAATGTTTGTAGCTGCGACCACAAGTCAACCTGTCGAAATCATTACTCACCCATGCCAACAAAACGAACTCGCAAGACACACAGCGTTCATTGAAACCCTCATGAGGCCGACGGGCCGTAACAGCTTCCGCATCCTTCCAGGCCTCTTCCTCATGGAAATTCGCATCTTCTCTCTACTTGCAGCGACAGAATTCCAAAGGCGCGAGAACTCTGGGAAGTCAACCGTTGACCTTTGATGTGCTAAGGAATTCAAGTGAATCCAAGTCCATGCAAGAAAATGAAACCATAAAGAGCATAATGGTTCTATACCATGTCCATAGATTGGCAAGAGCAGGGCAATTGTATTAGACAACATGGCATCCGGGATCAGCGCTTCAAAATAAGGCCAAGTCACCGTTCCATCTCTGCCTTTGGAACCACAATGCAACTACCGCGCGCCTGCCATCAATCGAACACTACAAGTACCAGAATGATGTGTGGCGTCATGCAAGAAAGCCAAATAGACTGATAGATTGATTGGTAGATTGATTGACTCACTGGTTGACGAATAGATGGGAAACAAATGTACATAGAGGTATACAAGTGTATTCAATACCCAAACGGGTCACAAACAGAGAGATAGAGAGAGTGAGAGGTGAGAGAGAGACAAAGACTTTAGAACTTTAGAATTCATGGATGGATAGATGGATAGATTCGGATAGATGGGTAGATGGGTAGCTTCCTAGATGTAATAGTGATACTGCTAATCTCAATCGATACCTATGTTGTGTCGTCCTTACAAGTTGAGAATCCTTCAGGTGGGAATTTCCCCACTAAATCTCTACCAGAATTGTGTGACCAGAATTGTGACTTTTAATGAGAAAGGGACATCTTGGAATCCCGGAGATTGTTGCCTGGGTTTCTAATGGTCCAGTGAGAAGCCCAAACTATCCTATCCCGAAGCCCTGGTCAAGGAGTCGACAATGGCAAGTCCAACAACAGGCTACGTACTACTTGAATAAAGTTAAAAACCACGAGAGCATACAGTATACGAGCGTGATTTAGAAGGAGGTTGCGGTCAGCCTCCTTTGTTTTCAGTGCAGCTAAGGGCATCCAGAGGTTACATTCTCGTTTTCTGAAGCACTCTACAAGCAGGGCTTTGCAACATCAAATGCTTACAGGATGTTTGTTTTGACACATCTTCAAATCTATTGGTCTCGCATCACATGTGTCGAAAGTGTAGCTTTGCAGGGCCTCGCAGCGAGCAGTTGCTTCACGTGGTTGATTAAAGAGGACACCATACTCGCCAAAGTAGCTATCCTTCGCATGTCAAAGGATGTCAAAGGCATAGCAGCACGTAGGATTGTATAATATTGTATAGCATAGTATTGCGAGATACTTAGAAAGGTGCAAGCTGGGTCAGCGCACCCGACAGAACAGCTGGTATGGATAGGTGTTGGTCTGTGTCTGCTCGCCTCGCAAATGGTGGCACAGAGTAAGAAAATTGGCTGATATCGGAGTTCAAAATGGAACTTGGAACTGTCTTCTTCCAACAGTTGGAGTTTGAGTCCTTCACTCTCTGTTTGGCCTTTCCTCTATTTTCTTCAGCTTCTCCCTCCTACTGTCACTTGGCCTTTCCCATTGTGAATCAGGTTCGTTGAGCTCGCGGCCTACTGTGACTCGAACAGCTGCTAACCATCTGCCCATACCAGCGCTTATTGTGTTCACATCTTCACCACCTGTCTCTTTTGGCACCTGAATAGAAGCGAGCGAGCTAGGAAGCAGGAATCGATGAACTACAGAAACTAGATGCACTCCTCTTTACTGTACATGATAAACAAGAAAAGCAAGCAGGGTACTTCAGCACTGCATCCCTCGTACACAGAGTATCTGAGGGCAAAGCTCCAATGTATGCAAAAACGCCGCTGGCGACCTGAACACCAAAAGGCTCAAAAGCGACAATGACTGGTTGGAGAAACAGGTTTACACACGCCACAATCGGGTCAGAGAAACAACTTGGAGACACACGAGGAAGATATGATTTGAGAAGTCTTGGCATTGATAGATTTGCTCCTGCTTCAAGAAGTATTGCCTTGGGCGCCCACAGCAAGCTTTCGCTCAAGCTAGGTGAGAAGAACTCTTGAAATGACTGACTATACTGTCTGCTTGCTGACAAACAATCGAGAGAATGCAGTACATTATACATACTATGCATATATATATATATATTATATATTATATATATATTAATGTATGTATTATTTTTTATTCTATAGTATATGCATGAATAGTATATATACTGTATATATATAATATGTTGATAATGGTTGATATACACATTACACATATATTGCATGCAAGATGCCGGTGCGAGTTCAATGCTAAAAGCATTGGCAAACGAGGAGGCAGCTCATCTATCCTTCGGTCCCAAGAGCTTGCCGCCCAAGTCCAGTTCATCTATGTGGCATCCAAAATAAGCTTTGCAGACACGCCTTGAGATTGTGACATGTTGTGACATGTTGTGACATCCCTTTATTTCATCTGTCGGCGGCCAGAGGCGTCCTTTTCGTAGGTAGAGCAGAGAAAAACCGATTTGAAAGGAAGTGACCCTTGAAGAGCAAGGGTGGAATCATGCCCTCCAAGGTACGGTACATGTGCCTCAGCACAGGCAAGGGGAACATGCCAAGTCGCCAAGTCAAGAATGGGAGTGCTGCGGCCACTTTCTTTCATGTGTTTCTGGTTTTTGCTTGAGGTGTTCCTTGGTACTTCTTGGACTGTCTTTCTGGATTGAATTCTGCACACAAGAAGTGTGTTTTTTCCTTTGGTGTTCTTCCCTTGGTGTTCTTGTTTGTGTCTTGACCCTTCCATGGTGTAGTGTTTTTCCTCGGGGCATCTTATGAGGTGCTGTGTGCTGTTTGTCTTTCCGTTGCTTGAAACGACCTGTTCATAGCCCTTCCCGACCTTCTTGACATTCCATCCCAGTTTCGTACTACACACTGTTCTATTTCTGTCCCTCTCTTATATATCTAAACTCAAAGGCTTGCTGGAATTGCTGGAAGTGAATGTAGCTCCAATGATCATGTCCACCGCTCCTGCTCACGAGTCCAAACATTTAAGCCAGAGCACCTCCCTGTGAGAAGCGCTCGCACACCTTCTTTGTCATACTTCTGTGTCATCCACTTTGTTGCCTGACTCAAGTAACAAAACACCTTCTTCCCAGTGCTGTACTTAAAATATGGAGGAGGCCTCGAAGCCCTCCAGCTTGACATGCAGGAATGTTCAGGAATACATTCTGACAGTGCCGTTAGAATAAATACATCTGCGAACATGCAAGCCCGGAAGCACAAAATGTCATTTGGAGTGAAGCTATCAGGACTGTTCACTCAAAGTGTCATCAAACTCATGTTGCAAAATGTTGCAAATGCTTGTTTCAATCCTCAGTGCGAGTGTTTTCAGCAAATTCCTCTTTTCGCATTTAAGCTGGAAATTTCATGGAAGGCAAACGTACTCACTTGCCAACGTCCTCTGCTCCCAATGAATGTCTAATCCAAGGTTCCGAGTTGCTATCAGTATCCATTAGGTGCCGACTCGGATCCAGGCCCTAGCAGCCCCTGCCTCGCTAGTAACCCAATTCTGCAGCTCTCCAATACAGTCGTCACCCAGTTCTGTGTGGGAAGCAAACTTCTCCATGAGTCCACGCTGCTCCGAGATGAATTGGCCGCGTTCATCCACACCTCGAGTTGAAAGGATTCAAAAGGACAATACAAAGGATGACAAAGGTATACAAAGGCAATGAACCCCTGGAGTGACTGGAGTGACAAGAGATGAGGATTCAGAACAAAGGACCAATAACATTCGCGAAATGCTCGTCGATATTACGAGTGGTTGCTCTCAAAGAAAGGCAGGTGCTCTCATTCATAACTTCAACAAAATGATCATGTGCTGCTACCATGCTTTCTTGGGCTGACTCTTCATTCAGTCAAGCTGCGTGTCACTGCACTGATCACCTGCGGCCAGCTACAAATATATGTCTCTGGTCTCTGGTCTTCTTCCTTCACTCTTTTGGAAACCCCGGAGAATCACGGTAGCTGAACCAAGTGATGGTGCCAAGGGCCAAGGATTAATCCTGGAGGCACGACTAATAGCCCTGCCTGCCACAAAAACAAATTGATAATCACATGCCATGCATATACACACCGCCTCTCCAATGATGATACTGTGGACCACGGCTCCAATCAAAAAAGTCAGGACAACGTATAGAATCTCACCTGTCGAAGCAAACTAAAACAACGCGTGCTAATGAAGGCTATTCAACAGAATTGAAATGCTTCATCATGATCATTCCAGAGGCTCCTCATGACACAATGCTCCAAAAGAAACCAAGGGAAAACATGTAAAACACTGCCTGGGGTCACAGCAGCAATGTCGCCAAAGCCTGTCAGAAAGCGTTTCAAAATCAGGCCCGGGGCGTGCTAAATGTCTGCGGGTGCTTTGCGGTCAAGCAAATGTGTGCAAACATAGTTCAAGGAAATTGCATCAAAGGCCTACAGTCGTGAAGACGGTGAGTATAAAGTACCTTGGTGTCTTGTCACAGCATATCATTTCAACTACTGCCTGTGTTCTTCTAGACATGTAGAAGCAGCTTTGCAAGCATGTAGAATGACCAAGTGCAGCTTTGCCGCATTGCATGCAGCCATTGCAAGCCGGGATCACTCTCGTCAAGCAAGTTCCGCTCACCCAAGGAATCCACATATCTTCTTGCTAACCAGGTGTCCTGGCAAGGGCAAATTGGATTGTCTGATATAGGAATTCACAAAAAGGAAGGGTCAGGACTCAGGACGACCTGCATTTGAAAAAGTCTGGCCAGGTATTGACCGGCCGTGATTCGTGATACAACTCGGTACGATCAAATTCCTTGAGCCCTGACCGTCCCTAACCACTGGCCCACTTTGGCACCATTTGGCGCCATTTGGCACCATTTGGCACCTGAACGTTCGCATGCAGGGATGCACACATGTACCAGCCGCATGCAAGAAGGTGAACGCTGAAGAAGAGACCGACCAAAACGTTGATGATGCGTACTCCGCGCAACGTCTGCAGCCACTTCCACAGCGGACTCCTCAGGTATGGGGCCCAAGTATGTTTCAATCCAAAAAGCAAGCGCTGCCAGGAAATCTCATAGACGCTGGAATTAACTTGTCCGAAAGTCAGGTAGAGAGAATGACAGCGAAAAGCTTGCCAGCAGAGACTCCAGATGGTGAAAGGCATTAGTGTTCAGTTGCCTTGAACTCCACTTTATTTCAAGTTGGGGGCGGCAGACTCGCAGTCTCAGCACGTTCCACAGAAACAACAATGGAACCCAAAGCAGCATCAGCGGCCAATCAAACCCGCAGTCACACCTGTGGCACCCACAGCACCCATTCCACCAGCAGGACTTTGCCCAGGGAAAAAGGTAGACATGAAGGTACACGTAACATCGTTCAGCATCACATCACCAATGTCTCATATTATAGTCTTATCAGGTCTCTATCTGCACTCAGAACCTCAACAGCTAGCGGCTAGGACTGTGAAATAATGGAATAATAATGAAAAGCAATAGTAATAATTAATGCAAGGAAACAGGTAGAGTAACATGTATACAGCAACAGTGGTGGAGAGATGTTTTTGAGGGCTTTTTAGTTTTTGTTTGCATGTTTTTTGCAGCCACGGGTCTTTTTCATGGCTGTCAATTTGGCAAGCCGCCCTATTCTGGCAAGTCGAAAGAGTCGAGAGGCCCGCTGCAAACGCATTGTCCTGCCAGCGCATCCGCATCTCCGAAATGGAAGCCATCGACATCATGTCACTGAGTCACATCATGTCACTGAGTCACATCATGTTAATGATGCGTAATGATATGTAATGATGTGTAATGTTATCATTTCGCATTATTTTCAAGACTTAACAACCTGATTCACTGTGTCATCAGCGCGCTGTTTCGTGCTGCCAAGTTCGGTCCTTGCGGCCTGATGTGCGTTGGTATCACTTGTTCCTTTGCAAAACAGGTCTCCACGGATTCAAGCGGTACCCAGTGTGTTCTGAAGATTCTGATGTGTTCTGAATCTGAGATCTGAGATCTTCACCATCTCCGCCAATCAAACTCTTCATCATCTCCCCGGCTGCCTTGGTGTCACATTGAGTAAGGATACAAGGCCTACAAGGCTTTAGGATGACCAATGGATGACGATGCCAACAACATCTCCGAGAGACCTGTTCTGGAAGGCTTGCAATAACGTTGATCACGAAGCTTCCACATGCGTAGCGTTTTGCTATTTGAGGCCAACAATCAACCTGCAGCAAGCAATTATTGTGCAACTGCAAGTGCCATCTGCAGTTGGAAGATATCGATGACAAGTAATGCAGCAAGGGTGCTCTAAGTTTACAGTACAACAACATCAGCAACATACAGCGACAATGCTTTTGGCTATCTTTGAAAACACCAGCCAGGCCTCTCGCCCCTTGTCGTCAGTGTAGCTGAAGAAAAAATAAATAAAGGAATCGAACCAAAACAGTCCATCCACAAAGGCCGACCACACCTGGCTCACATCGACAAATTATCAAATGCAGAGAAGCTCATCAAGCTCTACTGTTGTTCCATAGGTCCCCGTTCCATGCAAAATATGCACATGCTTCTGCTGTACCTGCCAAGCTTGAGGATCCATGCCCAAAAAGTCTGCAACCTGCACAGGCAAGACTTGTGGCTGAGCGAATCCAACTTCTTTGCCAGATGGACTAGGCCCGACTAGGCCCGACTAGGCATCAGAATCGGAACATATCCAGCAAGTCAATGAAAGTGCACGAATCTTACAAAGCGCCTGCATGGGTTCCGGCTTGTGCAAGTCTATAAAGGTGAGCTGGAAAAGGAACCATGTTCCTATGTACATCAGCAGCACCGTTACAATGCCGGTCCACACCTTCAGGTGATGCGTCAGCGGCGCTATCCACATGTATCATATCATCATATCCATACTCAGCTTAAATGCAAGCCACATGGTGTCACATCTTGTTCTGGAATGTTCTATACATTGTGGCACAGGTTCCATGGTTGTCCCACCTTGCGGAACTTGTTCCGCTCCAGCATCACAAAATGGCTGCCCGTGTGGTCCATCTTCTCGTCTTCGTCATCTTCGGATTCATCACCAGGTCTTGCAAGGTCCTGCCGAGTGCGGCGCGGTGTCTGGTGCTGACTAAAGTTGACTCGAGCTTGTTTGGCCTTCATAAATAGAATAAATATGTTTCATTGGTTCATCCATCGGAACTGTTGTCCGATTTGTTGTTTAAACTTGCTAATCTTAAATATATATTTAAAAAAACATAATAATATAATAATAATACTAATAATAACAATAATAATAATAGTCAGTAGTAATATTACAGTAACAATTTGTTAAATGTGTTTATGGCTTGTTGAGGGGTTCAATGTGGTCACAAAATCCTCTCAGAATGCTAGACTGGTTGATGGATTGAGGGTCGGATGCTAGGGATGTACAAATGCAATCTTCAAATAATTCACAGGTGCATTGCTTGACGCCAACAAACTTTCCAGTATTTCCGAAATGCATGATTGCAAGTTGTCCCTGCAATCAAATACATGGCTGTTGCAGTTGTTAGCCGACTTGGGAATATGTTTTCTGCAGAAACAACGATATTGCAGCAGCTGGTTATTCTTGTTCCTTCGCCTTTTTCAACAGACCCCCATGTGTATCATGTGTTTCCCTTTCAAAATGCGAAATACTCTAAGAGTGAATTAAAGCACTAGAACCAGAAAATTGAAAGATGTATGGTATTTCACCGGATCGGACTGGACAGCGAAAAGAAGCGAAAAGGCTTCCAGCTGGATCTCTGAGCCCTCTTGGCAATGAACAGCGTGTGCATACTCTCACCTGCTCTCCTTCAATTGTCATGCTAGTAAAATCAAATAAATATAAAGGAAAAAATATCTGGCTGTGCCACGATGCCTGTTGAATACGAGATAAAATGTGGCAAGAATGCGTGCATCATGTGAAATCAGTCCCTCGAGCTGGAAGATGGTGATGTCTGAAAAGTGGAAGTGGATGGAATTCTGACGATCTCTTCCGCTTCATCAATGCCCTTTGGGCCTTGGTCTGAGACATCTGAAGGAATTCCGAAGGCAAAACAAGACGCGAATCAAAACGAACCACTCAGTCATATTCAGTCATTGAGCAATCAAATCCATTCAAATACATTCGAATACAATAGTTCCCGTCCATCTCAGACCTGTGCTTGGACGAACAGACGACATCCGCTTCCGAAGACATGAGCATCGTCCCTCCTCTGAGTCGGACATGCTTCCTTCATCCCTTGCCGCTTCTCCTAAGGAGAATGGTTTGAGCCTATGCCTGCGGAAGAGACTCTCATGTTTGATCTGAAGTGATATCTGAAGCAATGAGTCATGTCAACTTCTGTCAACTTATGTCAACTTGTGATGTGAGTGCTTAGAGGGTTCAAAGCTTCATGTTTGATAAAGTTTAATACATATTTTGGGCAGCTCTGCCACACAAACAGAAATGAAGAAAGGATAACAAAGGTATGGAAAATCTTGAACTCTTGGACATTCTTGGACCTTGACCAACTATGACATTCTGAGACTCTCGCCCACTGCCACTCTTTCTGAAACTCCACGGATCCAACATAGGAGTCCGGTCTGGAGACAGGATGAGTCAACGTATGAAAGAGCTAAACCTGTTGCGCATGTCGTTGAATACCTTGGCCTGTGTCATGCTTGACAAATGGTAATCTGAGATGTGCGGCTGAAGCTGCCACATCACAGAAATCCCCTGCCTCAGAAGAATGTGCTCCAACTGGGAGAGTTTCTGGTATTGCTGTTCGATGGTCTTCTGGCGATTCAACTTGGGAGGCATCCTCAAGGATTTGTCACAGGATCAGCATCACACATGTGTACAAAATAACAGAATGACATAACACAATATGGTATTGTAACTTCTAATATAACTTTAGAATATGATACAATACAATCAAATACATATTATAGTACAGTGCTGTTTAGTATGGTATAGTACAGTGTAGTGCAGTGCAGTGAGTGTGGTGTGGTGTAGTGTATAGCAACCCCCAAATAGATAGACTAGTTCCCAGGAAGTTATTGTAAACAATATTTACTTCATATTTCCAGGTGTCCCAATATTCTATACATTTTGAGGCTCCTGTAATGTAATGGGATGTAATGGGATGTAATGGGATGTAATGGGATGTAATGGGATGTAATGGGATGTAATGGGATGTAATGGGATGTAATGGGATGTAATGGGATGTAATGGGATGTAATGTAATATGTCAAATATAGTATGATATGCTATATTAATGTATTATGCACCATGCGGAGACATCAAAACATTAAAAGATCCAGTATGATAAGCATGTGAGGACGATAATACTTCTTCCCTTCTTCTAGATTAATTACACAACGAAAGGTCTCAACGGAGTCACCTAATCCTAGCGACAATTACAATCTTGGACATGCATTGGCCATTGATATATAATGTGTGAAAGCTCGTCACCCATGCAGTAGAGCCGCTCCTACCAAAAATGAGAGCGCAATCCGATTTGCTCAGCGACCATCCAGGGCCATTTTCCAACAAGAGTGGTGTCGCTGACTGTTTGTAATCTGGATCATGGTCTATCGCGAGGTTGTGAGCTTCGAAATTGTGATAGAAATAGGCATATGCCTTTCGAGTGAGAGATCTCAAAGAGCAACATGCAATTTCAATACCATGTCTTCTGGCTTGCAGCTGGCTGCATCATGTCTACTGTAAGGGCCGAAGCTGCAAAAGCTGCAAAAGCATGCACTTAGAAAAGCAGTGGAGCAATGTGGAGCATGAGTTGCATCACAAGCTTAGAGACCCACAGAAAAGATCAAAAGGCAGTTGCATTTGGCTGGAAAAGATTATGATTGTTGTGGACAAAGTGGTCGCTGTGGAAAGGTGAAAGCATTGGAATATTTCACGACCGGGCTGCAAGCAGCTTTAGCCTGCTGCCTTACGGACAACAAACTGCCAAGAGTCGTGGATCCGGAACACAAAACTGCGTACAAAATGTACAAACAATCCAAATACTCCAGGGATCTCCAAGGACCTTGACATGCAGTGCAGCTCAGTGCATCTTGTCACTCCGAATCCATGACCACGAATCTTTCGTCAGCTCTCCTAGAGACCTACGCTTGGGCCGCTTTGTAACTCATCCCAGTTTGAAGGGAAATCTCGACCTCAGGCCACAGGATGCCAAAGGATGCCAGGCTCCCTTCAGCGCACCTTGCAAGCCTTGGCCTACTTCAGTGCCTGGTTTGAAGTTTTCTCTTGGCGAGTTATTGGTACTACTGAGTATCTTGGACAAGAGACCACCATGCAATCAGAGAAAAACAATATGAAAAAATGATCATGTTCCTGCCCACCCAGTGATTGTGGATTTTATTGACTTGGGGTGTATGGTGTTATGGTGTTCGGAGTCTAGAGCGGCCTGCCTTGTCGATTCTCTGGACTGCATGAAATCCGAAACCGCTACTTCAAAGTCAATGAGTCCCACCTAAAACTGCAAGACATGTTCAATGCACCTGGAACATCGTTCATCATGAGATACCTAAAACTTTTGCCATCGGTTTGTTTGCGCTTCATGTCACATGCCATCTAGGGTTCCTGCAGTAGAGGAATTACGTCGCGCAGCACGAATCGCAGCCTGCTCGAATGTGCCACTCAGTGAGACGTTGGAAAACTCTTAAGCAAACATAATCAAACATACTAAACATATTATCAGAATTCAGAAGAATTATACGTATTTTGTCTCAAAGGTATCTCAATGTTCATGGGGTGTCCTCGTTCACCATGGCTTCCAAGGCAGCACCAGGGAATCCATCACACCTTAGCAATGTTGACGAGTTGAAGGTCTTCTCTGAGTGGATACAGTGACTGTAATGATGCGCTTCGTTCTGTTTCCCGCCTCGCTGCTATCTCGCTCAGCGAGCTCTCTGTAACTTCTTCGGAGAGCGGGACCTTGCATACTCTTCTGTGCTAAACAGTACGCAGAAGAATTCAGAAAAATCTGGATGATCAATGATGATCGGCATGTTGTTTGATAAAGTTGCATTGGTTGATTTTCATACTTTCTCCACAATTCTTTCCTGAAATGGACAAAAGGTACTCTGTGAGTTTATCTAATTTTATATAATAGGTACGTTATATATATATATGTATATATATTATATTATCCAATTATAATGCCATGATATCACTAATATCACATTTCTTCATGGGCCTGTCTCAGGCGCAAGTGCACTTTGAGGATGTCCAGTCTACCTTCGGCATCAGGGAGGTCAACCTGAGTGGATGTGCAGTGTCGATCTACGACATCTACGACATCTACGACTACGATGTGCGAACGTGTGAACAACACCGAACAGGAATCTGCAGGAATCTGCAGGATTTCGTTCAGTCGTTGTGGTCGTTGTGCCTGCACCACTCGATCAAATCGACCCGGCCGAAGCAGGGCTTCATCGAGAACCTGCTGAAGAAATTTGAAGAAGTTTGTTGGAAGTTCAACATTTGGAAATCGAGAACCAAGGAACTCCAAAACACTCCTCTACAATCACTGTTTGGGATCCCTTGATAGGGGAGTATGTATACATTTATGGATATAAAATACGCTCGCATGACATGAATTATATAATATTTATAATTGTATATTGAAAAATTGGTAGCTTTCCACTCACGCCATAATCCCGCAACGCTCCTAAATCGCTTCAGAGTCTCATAAAGCATCATAAAGCCAAGTGCAATTGCTACATGCTAAATGCACAGCTGCAACATGTCATGTCTCCGTCCTCTGGTCTGTTTGTGGCCGCGATCACAACCACGGGACGTCCAGATTCTCGAGTCACAAGACCATCCATGCAGGTGAGGAGCTGGTTCAATGTAGACTCAGCCTGCACAAGGTGTCACTGGCATGTCAGATCCAGTTTCCAATTATCGTGCACTGATGAAGGAAAGCAAACATACATGTACAGAGACATACGGAAATTTAAAAAAAAAACAACTGAAAGTACCCATGTGCATGCTGCACATACACAGCGGGCTCTGCATGAAACAATTGTACAAAAATGATCACAAAATATCACAGGGTACAAAAGGTTTTCGTGGTGTCGCTTCACAAAAACACGTTTACGCTTCGTGTGAGATTACATGAGATTGCCGTCAACCATCAACCCTGTCCAAACAAAAGTCAGCTTAGCGGACTCCGTGCAGAGACCTGGGTTCAACTGTCCAGACGGGTAGTGGCGCTTACATGCGCATACAGCATGCTCGCTAGATGCTGTCAATGGATCCTGCCTGTCTCAATACATCTATATGTATAAAATATATATCCGCCGACCCCGGCAGACGCAAGGGGGAGCCCTGGTTTCGGACTAGTACCACTTCTATTCTATAGGGTAGAACAGCACATAGTCAGTCGCCAGCAGCCAGCGGCAATAGTAGCCAGTAGGCAGCAGTCGGCAGCCAGCAGCCAGCGGCAGTA
>Ga0126342_10013698_pt1 | contig 14339 bp, 10 predicted proteins | sample Cyp1metagenome_FD_92528 | JGI IMG/M metagenome (GOLD analysis project Ga0126342, IMG submission 92528) | Coral microbial communities from Lord Howe Island, Old Settlement Bay, Australia - Cyphastrea 1 metagenome | ecosystem: Host-associated > Invertebrates > Cnidaria > Coral ...
GGGGGGGGGGGGGGGGGGTGGGGGGGGGGTGGGGGGGGGGGGGGTGGGGGGGGGGGGGGGGGGGGTGGGGGGGGGGGGGGGTTGGGGGGGGGTGGGAGAATAACGTCATTGGCGCGTGCAGGGCGCGTCCACACATACGTGATGCAACATTAGTGTACGCATGTGTACGCTCTCTTGCACTTCTTTCATATCCACACGTACGTCATGCTACGCCCACTTGATGCTACGTTGAAACATGTCTCTTGCACTTGCCCACCGACTTGATGCTACGTTGTAACATGTCTCTTGCACTTGCGGCCGGTTGTTGGATATGATGAAAAGCTTCATGTTTCGTTACAACGCTGGATGTAAGATGTGGAACCTTGTGGGAAAGCTGGCCAAAAATTGTGACTAAATAAAGCATACCCCGGAAATTCTACTCAATATGGTCAAAATACCATGCAAAAAACAATATGAAAAGGAACATGACTCCCCGCCTCACGAGGGTCATTCAGTTTCAAGTCGCAAGTTGGCAGTGACAGTTGCAAAACATTGTAAATACCACGCTATGTCGTCAGAGCGTGGAAAAACATCGTGTGTTTTCTGAGGGGTCGCACCTGGCGCCGTAGCCTTGTTTACGCCATTGGGTTTCCCAAATTACTAATTTGATCTAATTTGTGTAATCCAAATCAATTAGGTCTTTACCAAAGAACCCTATCTGCAATGTGTACGTGGCGTCACGTTGACGAGCTCGAAACCCAGTTTGCAACCCAGTTGCAAGGCCCATACAAATGCCCTGAACCTGCCACGAGTATCAGCGCTATAGGACGCTGCGCAAAAAACATAAACAACTATAGGATATTACAGGAATTTGCAGGATATAGCAGCCAACTACTATAGAAACAGGTCTTTTCTCAAGACTTGGCCATACTTGGCCATCATTTCACCCTGGAATTCCTGGAATCCCTGAATCCCCTGGCTTTCACATCAAAACGACTGGTACTTGGACTAGATGTTCATTTATCCCAATTACTGCATATTATACCGAACATATACCGAAAATCATAGGTTTCGACTCATCCACGCTTCAATACCCCCTGAGATGTTCAGCCATGCTCTTCCGATGGGATTCCGGGATGGCCCACAACTCGGTCCGTCTGGGACATCGACCTGCTCACGCATCTGTTCTTCCATGGGATCTTCGGAGAATTCGCTCTCCTGATCGCATGACTTGCCACACGTTTGAAGTTCATTCATTCCACTAGCGTCTCCTCGTACCACTCATCATCATCCTGAGCATGAGATATTGCTGGGATGATCCACCCAAGCTTGGATACATTATATATATATGTATATATATGATTATACATGATTATACATGATATTACAAGTGCGATCAAGTGCGATCTCTTCATGGCTACGTATTCTTACTACCACTGGGGTGTCCATTGGTGGTCTTTCAGGAAACCCATGGTATCCCATGGTGGCAGGGGGTACCACAAGTGGTGGAACCTCCCATAGTGTCACTATTTTTCCCGGTCACCAAACATGGCAATGGGAAATCCCTTAGAAATGGAGGCTTTCTTTCACGGGAAAATCATCGAACCTTATCTGCAAAAATAGCATCGATAATCCAGGGGTGATCGAACTAAGCAGTTGGCATGTTTGATTGGAGAGATCCGGAGAAGATTTCTTCAATACCCATAGGATCCATGTATGGTATATATGCTAACATTGGGGGTATATGGGATCCATGTTACCATATATACCAGCACCATGGATCCGTCATGGGATATGACACTAGGAATTCTACCCATTCCCCTGCCCCTTTGGCACGTGTAAATTTCATGCAGCCGAGGGGCGTTCCAGTTCCGCCCAGGCAAGCTCAACTCGGCAGGCCAGCGACAACAAAGATAGAACAGCAAACGGCCACTAAAAAAGAGTGATGCCAACCAGAAAATGGGTTACCCTCTGGTAATTTAACGTAGCTATTGAAAATGACCATAGAAATAGTGGATTTTCCCATGAAAAATGGTGATTTTCAATAGCTATGTTAAATTACCAGAGGGTACTACAAGAGTTATAGAATTGTATTAGTCTGGTTCAAAATGGTTCAACATAGTTCAACATGGAAAAAATGCTTCAGCCTTCAGTTCATCTTAGGGCAACGATCATCTTTCCCGAAGCTGGCATAATCATCCAACATAGATGGGCTTAGGAATTCAGTTCAACCATGTTCAACCGTCGTAGGTTGGTAATATGACACATACTTTAATATAATAGATATACATCCAATATTGTATTCTATTGTATCCCATATGCTGTTCCGAAATTCCATAGTATATCCGATATATATCCGATATCACCATCAACTATGTACAAGACTGTGGCTGCAACCAATCATATCCGCAAGCTACATCTCAAACCTCCGTTTTATCATGGTTGATCCAGTTTTCTTCAAAGAAAAACATAGCTATGGAAAAAGGCCCGTTTCTAGATGAGATACCCATTCAACATGCTGATGTTCCACTTCGCTCTGTGAAATAACCAGAGGGTATATCAAATCATTGATATCAACATGCATAGGTATTATAGATTATTATAGTAGATTGATGACATATTCATGAACACATTGATGACATATACATGTTTTTTCTCAAGAAATTCCGCTGGAAAAACATCCGCACCTTGGATGCCACGGACCTAGACCTGAGAGGCAAAGGCGTCACGGCGTCACAAGCTGGGGGTTCATATTATCAAAAATCAAGAAACATATTCACTTATCTTATCTATATCTCTCTATAGCATAATATCTAGAATCTATCTATCCATCCATCCATCCATACATCCATCTATACATCCATCTATACATCCATCTATATACATATTCCAAAATTACAAACATTACACCTGGGTGATCACTGAATTTTTTCCCCCCATGGATCACTGGGAAAGCCCACTTTGAGAGACCAGGCTGACCAGGGTCCGAGGCCTTGAACGGGCCAAAGTGGTTCTAAAGGATGTAACCAGATCGGTCAGAACTTAAGTCCTGGGAAATCATGTGGTTATGGTGATGCTTTATTTGGAAATCTTAGATTTGGATATTTGGACATTTGGCATTTGGCTTAACCATAAATGGGTTCTAAGATTTCCAAATTGTCCATCAACAGTCTGAAATTCTGAAGCACATGCAATACTTAAATGTGACCCAGCCTCATGTCCCTTCATGGAAAAACAATGGGTGAGCTTGATTGACGCCATGTTCATCCATGTTCCTATTGATCGTTGGTTATGTCAGCAAAAACGCTGACTTGAAGGTAATCCATCTACTAACACAATTAAGAGGCCGTATCCCAGTGGACTGATACAAGGACCGAGGGCAAGACATCATCGTCGTCGCCTCCGAGGGTTGAAGACTATCGAACATGTGATCATGGCCCATCGCAATTTCCACCTGTCACACATACAAATAGTGTTTGAGCAACATCACAAAAACCATGATGGATCTGTAGACCATTCAGCATCATTGAATGTCATTCAAGTCAACCACTGAATCAAATGTGGGAGCGGCAGGATGGATTTGGTGATCCCAGTTTCAGAGAATCGGCCCATCCGTGACGAATCTTGGAAGCGAAAACAAATATAAAAAAATCAGGTACCAATGGCGCCTTCATCATCCCCATCCCTCAGCCGAGTGGAGTTCACTATGGCCCGGCCAAGAATGGCCAACTGGAGTGGAAACGTCCCGGATGACTTTGCTTTCAATCATTCCTGGTTTGTGGTTTCAACCGTTTCAACCCCTCTGAAAAATATGAGTTCATCAGTTGGGATGATGAAATTCCCAATATATGGAAAGTCATCCCCCCACGACTTTTGAGGTAAACCATGGTAAACCTTATGCCATCCTCCAATATGATCAAGATATGGCAATACCCTCTGGTAATTTAACATAACTATTATTGAAAATGACCATTTATAGTGAGTTTTCCCATTAAAAATGGCAATTTTCCATAGTTATGTTAGTTTACCAGAGGGTAACATCTTTGGGATTCCAGTTCCAACATGTTCCAACCATCCAGTCATCCCTGCAGCTCACATCATTGACATCCCGAGTCACACAAAGAAGCTGGGCACACTGTCCTGCCACCGTCATTTTCGGTTACCGAAAAAACATGCGGAGAAAAAACCCACCGGAAAACTATGGGTAAACGCGAACCTTATTAGCAGTATATACTAGCATGCTGCAGCAGCATACATGTATTCTGTAAATTATAAATCATGTATATATATATATGATTGTATAATATGTGTATATATGTAACATGATGATACATGATGTAACATCACATGGTGTAACATATCTATATGTAAATCTGTATATCAATGTAAACCTGAGCATCAAGCCATTTCCACAAACTTTAGGTGACACTTTGGTGCCCTTTTTTTTCCCCTGGGACTTTGCAACAATTTTACCCAGTTGGTGATCCATTTTTCCATCCAAATCCCAGATTCGTGCCATGGTCGATGTTAGAGACGTCGGTTTAAAACGGTGTTAATTAATGGCTTATGGTATAGACCAGTAGGTCATCCATCATAGGAATCCCCTTGGGGCCTGCCCAGGGGCTGTTGACGCCACCTCAGTCCACCGAAGAAACTGTGCCAACACGTCCAGCTCAACGTTTACCGGAATTTCCATGAAATGTATTGAAATGTGGGGATGGGTCAAAACCCTGGTACCTAGTGAACCCCAAAATAGCTGGGATTTATGGATGTTCATCCCACTAAAAATGTATCTATAGGTATTGACCCATACCCATGTACCAATGGTTTGGTAGTAATGCTGGGCTTCCCTGCCCTTCCTGTCAAACCAACATAAATCAATCACTGTGGATGGGGATGGTCACATCCTCTATGGGATTTCTACGGGATTTCTATGGAACAAACAAGCGGCCTTGCAACCACACTACGAAAATACTCAGAGGTTGCTTCATCACGGCAAATTTCGATTTAAACCGGTGAGAAGTTCATTGGTTACAGGGATTCTCATCAAGCGTTTCACATCATCCACCGCACTCACACCGGTGTTGCTGTCTTTGAGGCAGCAACCATACTTCCTTTGGATGCGTCCCTGACAGTCAAATGGCCGTCTCAATAGGGAAAACGATTCAAACGATGATGAACTATGGAATTTTGGGATACCCTAACGCTATTTTCACACAAACCCAAATACGGGTGTGCTTGATTTACATTGATTTACCACAATAGCACAGAATCAAGCTTCTTCACGAATGTTACGGATTGTTCTACAAAAAAAATAACACTGCTAGCAAATCAACAGGCTACAGGGGTTGAGGTCGCAAAGCTGCTGAACTGGGCTTCGGCTGCATCCACATCACTGGGGGTGAAGCATGGTACAATGATGGGCACCTACAGCAATCTGCGTCAATGGGATTATCTCCTACTCAACTCCACTTCTCGGAAGTCCTAAACCTAGACAAATGCCTCAGATTGAGGCCCACTATAGGACCCAAGGATCTGCAAGAGTCAAGGACACCCCAAAAAAAAATCACGCACCTGTTCAGCGTCTTTGACTTCACACGACCCAGTTTCTTTAGGTTCCCTCTTCTACCTGAAGGAAAGGGATGATCACCATGCCATACCATGGCCGGTTGTTGAGCTCATCCCTACAGATGACAGGGCTTGACCTTGAGGACTAGCAGCTAGCAACACTGCTGCACTTGAGACTTTGAGAATCTTTGAGATATAGAATCTATTAGAATATCATTAGACGTTTTGGTTACTTGAGCCCCAGCAAGACCTCATTCGGCACAGGTCTTTTCCATTCTTTTCCTACAATGGGCATCTTGACTCTAAAATAGAGGACCCAACGTGTACCTCATCATGTGATCTTCCATCATTGCGTCCAGAAACGATGGGTGGGTGACACAGTGACACCGCATGTTCGAGATTCGCTACATGCATACAGTATGGTATGTATGCGTCAAACTTGTATGCACCCCCAAACAGGGATAGTTTGCTGCTTAAGAAGACCAAAACGTGCTCTTTTCAGGGCTGCAAAATGTTAACCTCCATGGGGAGATAACGAACCAAACAATTTTTTGCACCGGGATGAAGAGGGAACCAACGAGGATTTCACCACCTTTAAACAACAAAGTAACCACACGATCCGGGCCCAGTTGCTACTACTCGCTGGGCTTGTAGTGACATTTCTCGCCATCATCGATACCTGCGGTCGAAAATCTACGCAAGTTGTCGAATAAAACTACCAACCTCCACTAGAATCAACTCAAAAAGATTGACCAATCTGGTTGCCACTCAAAATCATCCTAGAATAAGGTGATTTTGGGGTGTACCTGTAAAGCCATAGCTTGTAAAACAACATGGCAATCCGCTGGTGCACCCCAAAACAGCTGGTAAATGTTCATGAATGTTCGTATCCCCAACATATATCAACATATTGTATTTCAATGCATAGTTTTGGATCCCAAACAGCTGGTAAATCTATGTTCATCCCCATACTTCGAGAGAGTAGCTCGTCCTCATCACAACTCGGCGATCATTTCTTGGCTGTCGACCTGCAGATCAATGCTGCCTATCCGCTCCTCGGAAACACTGGCACCGCGAAAGGAACTGCAAATGATGGGCTGTATCATAACCTTGATAATTTGGCTATGAACATCTATGAACATAATCATAGCGAAGACTTGTGGATGTTCATCACCCCGAACATGGTACTATAGCTTTTGTTTGGGCCAAACCCCAAATAACACTTCACACCTCTAACTGCTGCAACCTGGAACTTCTGTCGAGGCTAGTAGTCTCATTAGTCTCCAAGTTTTTGCAGGTGCCAATGTGATGAAACTCACCGCAAAAAACCTGGCTTTGCCCACAAATGAGGTGTACAAATTTGCAATTGGGAAAATATGGGGAAATCATGTTCAAGCCTGAATTTTCGGGTATATCAATCCTATTTTCAGACAAACCTATACAAAACCCATATGGTATGCCCCGAGAACGACACATGTTAGTTCGCAAACCGCCACAAAGCACTCCGGTGACTCCAGTTGAACCGCGGTTGCACTTTTCAGGCCTGAAACCCACTGGTGGTTTCAATATGTTTAATGTATTTTAATGTGTTATCCCAAAAACCCACCTTTGCAACGTATCCTGGTGCTATTCATCCAGGTGATGATCCTGGAAGCCCCGGAATTTTGCGTGGTCCGCCAAGCAGCGCTCTGTTTGATGACCATGGTTTTGACCTCGGACATCTGCGTGCTGAAGGGCTCCTGAAGAGGTGCTGAGAGACTCACCAATCCATCGTTTGGAATGGTGATGTGAAGTGAGGGATCTCGCTGGTCCAAAATTGAATCTGGTTGGTGGCTGGAATCCCCAGAGTCAATGGGATCATTCCAAGGATGACAACATACAAAAAGATTTGACACCAGCCAGAAGTTTACTCTCAACCAAACAAATCATCCCACCATTCCCTCAGTGCACCACCCATGTCCTTCTGCACGCATTTGTTGATGGATTCCTACCAGCAACATGGGATATGGATGGATATGGGGTGTGGTCATCCCACCATCATTCATCCCAATCAATTAGGGGATCATCGTCCCCTCAACTTGACCTATAGCCCCTAGCACTCCACGTGCGCAGATGAAAAAGAAAGGTCCATGAACCAGATATCCTCTAGATCGTGCATGGCTCAATTTAGATATTTAAATGAATTCACTGGTCTGCGAGTCTGTGATAGATTTCCTATTGGGGTATCATCCCTTTCAACAAACAGACCCAAACTTTGTGCCTCGATGTGGCTTTGCCATTTTCCCCATGTCCATTTGAACCAGTTTTGACCTCACCACTGGCCAGCTAGATGGGTATGGACCATATCATCCTCCAGGGCCCTTTTGAGGTGGCGAAATCATGGCCTCCAACCTGGCTGCTTCCTCACTGGTGGCACACTCCAAGATGCCCTGCGGCACGGAAAGCGACATTGACGAAAAGATCGCCTGGAACATCCTGGAAGATCCACAGCCCTTGGGGATTCTTATTCTTGGATTAAAACATATAGGGCCCAATATTTTTCATCCTACTATATCCTACTTCTACCTCTCTCAGGGAGTAAACTGATGTAAACTCATACGAATACCCAGCGATGGGAAACATCACTGCTTCACTGGACTCGTCACTGGGAACCAACTCGTTGAAACTGGGAATGGGGAGCCCCTTGCGCCTCTACAAACCGCATCGAAACCTACGATTCTTCCGATTCTTCCCATCTGATCGGGACAGGAAATGGAGGTGTCCCAGGTGTCACCAGTCACACGACTAGGGCCCAGCCTTGGTATGTCCATCGATCTGCTTGCTATGTCCATCGATCTGCGAGGCAAGGCGCATCATGTTTGAAACACAGGGCCAATCGATGGTTGTTTCAAACATACTGACCACTGACAATAGACTGACCAAAGTGTACAATATATATATATATGTAATGTGTATAATATATATATATGTACGTATATATATATATATTGTGTGTGCTTCTATTTTTGCATTCAGCAGCCGATGAAGCGGACTTCGTGCTATTATATATACATATTAATTACATACATTTAAAAACTCACCTACACAATTTTACATCTATTTACACATTGACATACATTTATCGCAATATATAGACATGTATGCATGGATATACATGTAGACCAGTCATTTTCAACAGAATGTCGCGTTTTCGCTGCGGCATTAAGCGCCCAACCATCATCTGAAGCGTGCGGATACGATCCATGGCCTAGACGGTCTGCCCAGGCTTGGGTGGGTTTGGCATACCGACCCACATCATCCTAAAAAATGGATAAACAATATTATATAAACATGGGGGCTATCCATGATTATCCTCTACTAATCAGTAAGAAAAGGACATGTGTAAGTCCAACATTCTGAGTGGCAGTGGGTCAAGGTTTTTGAGCGCAGAAACAGTTTCGTGGCCCGATGGTTCGCAGCAAGGGAGGATTGAAAACTTCACGCACATGTTGACCAGGTGCTTACTGGGGCACCCAGCAACTTGCACATCATCCGCGATTTTTTCGTTCGACTCCAGGATCACCTTGTAGACCTGCAGGATCAGCCAGGTACAAGATATGAGCCTTGATTTGCTCAGTTGAAATCCTTCAGTTTGCCCATCATCATCATCATCATCATCATCATCATCATCATCCTGGTCATCATCATCATCATCATCATCAACATCATCATCATCATCATCATCATCATCATCATCATCATCCTCGTGATCATCATCATCATCATCATCTCCAACCTTCTGGAAGGAGATGGAGGTATCAATCGATTCCTGTTTCCGCATTTCTGTTTCCTGGTGGAGTGCAAGCCGCAGAGCCAACATATTCCCAGTGAGTCGTAGCAGTGGTAATTCCCACATAGTTGGGTGTCTGGAAATGGTAAATACCCGCAAACATAGCAATTTTAATGGGGAATATTATGAATATAAATTTAGGGGAACCCTATTTTCAGACAACTATATAATACTGTATATATTTGAAAAACAGTTGTTGGTCAAACACCGTAATAATCTGATGAATCTAAGGGATTATGAGCGGATCATTTCGACAACATGTGCACAGCATCACAACTTACAACTTTTGGAGACGCACCGGCAAACTGCTTTCACTTGGCATCGAACGTGCTCTGGGCGTTCAATCTAATGATTGTGGTAGACCGGCATGCTTGAAAATATCCCCGAAACGTTATTTCAACGGGTAATACGGGTATGATTTGGGGACAGGGGTTTACCATATGATTGGAGGATTGGATTTAGCACATCACATATGGATCATATGGGAATTTCTGATTAATGGGACCCCAAATCATCCAACATGTTTCAAACTGGGTCATGTTTTTATCTTTAATGGAGAAATTCATGGTTTTGAGGTACCTCAATAATTGTCAATATGGAGAACCGGCTTTGTCTGAAAACAGGCTACCTCTCAATTTCATGGTGTGTCATCACGTTCCCTATTACAAATTGCCATTTCTTGGGGTACCCCATGTTCAAACACATCCAAACACCCAAAAATGGCAACGCCACCCGTGACGACTCATGTCCTCCTTCAAGATCTGAAACGTCTTTTGGCCCTGGTGAGGTAGGGCGGAGCAACCCCGGCAGTTCAAAGTCACTATTTCGAGGTCAGCAAGTGACCATTTCACGGGAAAGTGACATTAATCATTAAACCAGTGGATCAAGACGTCGCTTTGAGTGGTCTGGGGCCATAAAAGTTGACGGTCTTTCCGCACTCATCCAGGAGTTTCAGGAAACCTTTGGAGAAAAAATATCTGTTTTCAATATCATCTCTTGAATGGCACATCCTTTGAATGGTAATCACTAGGTTTTCCTCTTGCAATTTCCTTTAGCAATCCAGCCGCCAGTGATGGATAGTTCGAAAGCCATTGTTTAATATCTGGTATACCCCTACCCAGAATCTGAGCCTGGCCATCCCATTTTCAAATCAAAAGACATGACTATACTCCCAATAGGACAGAAAAATGAATAGATATGATCAATCCAGGATTCTAATTCAGGGCTTCATTTGGGGGTATGAAAATGTATGAAATATGCTCGTTCCAACCCGGACGCTCGACCATCATTTATCTTCAAAAGGCTCATAAGGGATAAGGGATCAACTCTGCCACCCGCTCTGAACAATATTAATTGAATGGGATATGGTTGTACACATTCATATAATTAGTTAACATTCTTATCCCATTCCCATGGTTACATCCATATACTTTCATTGAATGGGATACTGATAACTTAGATAACCTGTAATTTTCATTGTTACATCTTACCATACTGAATATATATTCATTTATTGTTTTAATAGAAATTTTCATGTATTAACCTGTTGTGAAGCTGTCCCATGGCTGTCACACGTTCCCGTCTTCCAGGTGCCCTGACGTGTTTGGTCGTCTCTTGGATCTCCTTTTCACGGGCACGGTTTTTCTTCTCAAACCTCGGCAGTGGAAGCGTCATGGAATAGATTGAAATATCAAACCAACTTACTCTGTTCTACAATTCTACATATGATATATATATATATATATACTAATACACTCTATCTATCTATCTATCTATCTATCTATCTATCTATCTATATATGTACACTAATGCACTCTGTATGTATATATATATACACTACCTATATATATATATATTCATTTACATAAAAACACTACATAATATATATATATATATATATATACGTATAATTATATACGTATGTGGTATATGTATACGTATATACACATACGTTTAATCACTATAAGTTTAAACCATTTTTGTTCGTCCACGTTTGAGGTTTAGGGGTGATTGAAAGTTTTGAGATGTTTTGAGATGGGGTGAATTGACCAAAGGAACGCGGGAACTCACCTCGTCGATCTTGTGGCACCACAACATTCCAATTCCCAGTCATACATGGCCAGAACGCACCAGTGATGACCCAACATGACCACCTCCAGCAATTTTTGGCCACGGTGATGGGTTCTGAAGGTTGGTTGGGAAGGCCACACGTGCCAAGCTGCCAAGAGTAGTTTCTGCTTATCAGAGGACAGCCGCTGGGCTAGTGTAGTCCATAGCCCAGCAATCCTTTGCTTATCTTTGCGTGCGCGCGCGTCGACCGAAAGCATCATCAACGTTGAGACATGCATCTGGAACCGGTCTGAGGCGCCTAATCTCGTGCAAAGTCATGTTGTCATCCACTTTAAGGAATGCAAACCCCTTGTTCAATGGTTGGATATCCACCAGAAGTCTCCCTTAGGAGCTAACCATCCAAAATGGAGTTGTCTGAACATGACACCCAAACTCCAAAGGACCACCATCAATCGGCAAATTGATTTCTGCCACTGGGCGGCCCCTGCGTATCTCTTTGCCGCAGCAAATCCTTGTGAAGCCTTTCAACCTGGCTCAGAAATGGGAGGAAAACGGAAGTCGCCCTGATGTCCGAGATGCCAAAAAAAGATCAGGAATTCGTCCCCAGCCCCATCGCAGTGACGGTAGACAAGTGACCAGCAAACAAACGCCATCCAAAGCTACCCAAAGAGTTGGACAAGGGACAGAAAGCCCCCACATCCCAAGCGCGTAGTTCTACTAGTTTTGCCTTTTGTCAGGGGCAACTGGGCAACCCATGGTTTCCACTATCTCCAACGCAGCTCCAGAAGAATGATAGGCCCCTAATATTCAATAATATATATATATATGCGGTTATCAATCATAATTACATATGTCATATACGTACAAAGAAGTCCTTGTCCATCCTTTTTCGGCATCACTAAGCACCCTGCAAGGTACATCAACATAAATATTGGATCCAGTTCGAAACCAGGGTTTCGTTTGGGGTGTATTTCATACTATTATAGTATTTCCAAAAACTATAGAAACGTAAAATATAGCAAAATCCTCCTATAATTAATTGGTGATTTCCTACTTTTCTGCATCTTTTTATGGGTGTTTTCAATTCCGAGGATATGCCAAAAACCCATCAGAGTACCCCAAGCATCCCCAAGCTGCTCACCTGATCGCGTACCGGCTGAATAAGGCCCGAGTCGACCAGATTTAGCATGGCCACTCTCCACCTCATTTTTGTCCGACCAGGGCTCAATCCATCAACCATGGTGGCATAGTATGTCATCATCAAAAAAATCATTGTTATTGTTTGTAATCCATAATGTGGTTGGGGGAACTCCTACTGAGTCCCCAAGGCTCCCCATTAGGATACCCATAGCTCCCAAACCGTCCCACTGGTCACAGTAGCTCTCCTTGCTTCCCATTCCGTAGAGATATGAAGCATCCCTGGCTCCTAGCCTAAAATGGATCACATTTTATGCTTTGACACTAAGATGTTAAACCAGATGTTACTAAGGATGTAAGATGTAGAAACACTGACCAAGTCGTGTGGCTCCATTGGTTCCCTGGTTTTTCTCCATGGTCAGCCCTTGCTGCCATGTGACTCCTCCGGCCCTCCACACGCGCCAGAGACGCCCTCACGGGCGCGTGCAAAAGCTTTCTGACGCCGATCCATCAGAAGTTCGGAGAACTCTTGAGCCTGGTCGTAGATGGTGTGATTTCATGGGAATATGCTGGAGATATACTGGTAGACATTACCAACCAGAATTTCTATCGGGATGTCATATACTTGATGTCAATGGACAGGCTGGGAAAAACCTGCAGGAAAAACCTTCATCCAATCCAGGGACTGGCAAAGGGATGAAACCAATGGGGACCAGTTGCTGAAGATTTTGGTTAGCAACATAGGGAGGTTGGAAGCCTCAAAAATCATCAATACGGAGTCTTGCTAACCCAACAGCCCAACGGGGGATTTAGATGCACACCCAGTAGTAGTAATGAGGAATTGGAAAGACAACCAGTAATGGGGGGTTATATCACCAAAAGAACATGGGGATTTAGAACCAATCAAAATAAGGGACGTGTAACCATAATAAGGGCGCGAGAATTACAACCAAACAAACATAAGGTGTTTATGACCACACAGGAATGGGGATTTACTGAAATGCAGCAAGAATAGTCGGCACATGAGGGGCCAGGATGATTTTTTTTATCTGAGGTCGTGGTGGAACCACCCATCCCAAAGATATGAGCCATTCGTGCGTCCTGGAGTAGATAGAAATTTGAGCCATCCGCTGTTGAAAAAAACATCAAAATGTTGAAACTGGGGGGACTTCCTACTCTCAGATGTTTCTATTCTCCGGCACTCTAACCTAGCTGTGGAAATCCAGCCTATACAAACACATCTATTATCATCGATCGATACCCTCAAGTAATTCAACATGGCAATGGAAAACATCACCCATTTAGTTCGATTCTCATCCCATATTTTCCCACGAATTTCGTTGGGATAAAATCTCCAGCGAGCCAACGACCAGGTGACCAGAAGGTACGAGTATCCAACGTCAAGCTCGGGGACCCTCGGATCCATGGGACCTTCTGGAACCCCCAAAAATCCACCAATGGAATATGTGTCAATGTTGTCTATCTACTCAATAAACATAATTTATAAGTTTCTGCTATCATTATAAATTGAACATGGTTACATATATGTCAATAAAATATATAGAATAATGATACAGAATATGTAGAATATCTAGAATGGTTATCATAGAATATATATATATATATACAATAGATATGAATTGATATGAATTGATATATGAATTGATATGAATTGATATATGAATTGATATGAATTGATATATGAATTGATATGAATTGATATATGAATTGATATGAATTGATATATGAATTGATA
>Ga0126342_10013699_pt1 | contig 14338 bp, 18 predicted proteins | sample Cyp1metagenome_FD_92528 | JGI IMG/M metagenome (GOLD analysis project Ga0126342, IMG submission 92528) | Coral microbial communities from Lord Howe Island, Old Settlement Bay, Australia - Cyphastrea 1 metagenome | ecosystem: Host-associated > Invertebrates > Cnidaria > Coral ...
AGCACACGTTATCGTTTTTGAAGAGTGTATTATCGTTTTCCAAGCCTCAGCTCAGTTTCCAAAAAATAGAGACGCCTCGAATACTACTTTCCATTGCCGTAAATTTTGGCTGTAGCTCATATAATATATATTCATTTACCACAAGTCCATTCTTCCTGTGCAACCAAGCAGCCTTCACCAGGTCCGCCACTAAAAACCACGCGGGTGGTGCCCCCTCCTGGTTGACCACCAAACATCTTGAAGAACATCTCAGCCTGCAGGGGCCGCCCGTTCGAACTGGCGATCATCAACATGGGATGGAAAATGAAACATGTTTTAAACTTTAAGCCAACAGCCAGTTTGAACACTTGATCCCATGACAGTGACCCCAATTGTTTGTCAGCATTTTGTGGGTTCTAGAAAGAGTGGATCGCATTTTGTGGCCTTATCTGGGTGGAATGTTGTCGACCAAAGACATCAACAGCAGAAACGAACAATAGGCGCGATCTATCAAACAACAACGAGTAGTGAGCAAAGACACAAATCCTTGGAAAGACAATGAGAACTCCTTTAGGCCTTATATAATTAATCTGAGAATTATGGACATGTTCACGGCCCCGAGAGACAGAAAGGCACCATTCATGGTTGATCTCAAATTCGCTTTAATGATTCGAGCCCAAAATTTGTTGCCGAATCTCCCAGAGTTAGTTGATTGACCCTCAGCGCTCACCAACTAACCATAGAAAATTCGAAATCATGGCCAATCTTAGATACCCTTCAAAAATGTTAGCTGGTTAGTACATGTTAGTACTATGATTGTGATGCGTTTCCCCAGAAATGAATCTCTCCCAGCCTGATCTGGAGACATGTTGGCGGCCCCGGGATTGCCGCCGCCTTGCAAGCCTTCCTACGGAATGGAGCATTGCTTGAAAAAGAAAAACACAAATTGTAGAGACACAGAGACACCAACTTCTCAGTTGCTCATCCTGTAACCGACTTTCATGAACCAAGATTTCGATTCCTCTCAGCCCGTATTAGGTCCTTACCGAACTGGTCATAGTTCTTCCTCTTCTCGGGGTCAGTCAGGACTTCGTACGCTTCCGCGATACATTTGAACTCTTCCTCCGCCTGCTGCTTCCTTCGAAAGGACCCAAATAATTCAAAAGACATGGAACCCAACACCATTGAAGCTTCCAGGTGGCTTGGAAATTGATATCAACCAAAGGAGGATGGCATCTTCAAAGGATGTGGATCGTTCCGTCAGGGGCAGGGGGGAAAGCAACAAGCTAAGAACAAGATCAACAGCTTTCAACCGCTTACCGTCCTGTTAATGTTCTTGTCAGGGTGGTGCTTCTGAGCCAGCTTCCTGTAGGCCTGCACCGTCGTGTGACGCTTGAGAAGCTTGAGAAGCTTGAGACATGAACTATTTCTGCAGGCTTTAAGTGTGAAAATACATGAAAAAATAAATGAAAATACACAAGTAAAACCGTGTTGCCACTGAACATAGAAATGGGGGCATCGCGGCACCTTCGTGATCTCCGACTCACTGGCATCACGAGCCACACCCAGGACTTCATAGTAGTCGTTGGATTTCAGATTGGCAGCCTGAGATTTTTGGGAAGGTGACCAGCTGCCCACTGATATCACCCCAAGTGAAAGCAAACTAAATCCAAGGATACAAATCAACTGATTGAGTACCCGAAATCATCTGAAACTTAGTGCTAAAGCATACCAGAATCAGTGCTTTGGCTGAATATCAAGCACGGGATATGAAGCTTTCACCAGATCGAACACCTGTATATTATTCCATGTATATACATGCCAATTATACATACTGATCATACTCTATCTGGATATTTTTGGACAAAACTAAAACATAATGATCGTACGTGCCGGGTCGTTGCTACCAAATTCATCCAAATTTCCGCTTTTTCCGAAACTATATAACTTGTTTCACAGAGGACCCGATGGTTCGCACATATATCTTAGCTGATACATAGGTAGCTTGGACATGTCTCAAGATTGGGGTCGCCATTGAGCCTGCCCCAGAAACAAATGGATTTGGTATTACCATCTTCTCAGCTGAAATTTAGACCCTGAGAATAGCCCATTTCTAGAGGAAGCTGTTGTCTTCCAGCCCGGATGGAGGGTGAATCATCCAATTTTTTGGGCCAACTGTTCAGGGACGTTCTGAGCCCCACTTCATGGGTTGATTCGTGTCAAATTGATCCAAATTGATTCAAATGACAGGAGCCATCGCAGCGACAAGATTGCACGAGAGCTGTGCGGAACTTAGATCGAGAGTCTTCTTTGACTTGAATTCTGAGCCAAAACAGTTGTAGTCGTCAATGCTGTCAAAGCATCTATGTGGCTTTGTCCAAAGATAGGATACCCCCAAATCCAATTTATTACAGTAATAATCCTTTGCAAGATATGATTCTTTTTGGTTTCTGCGAAAACATCCAAAAACACATATTAACACATGTACTGTGCCAACTTTGTACTGTTGTTTTTTTGTAACAGCCACCATCCTCTATGATTTCTTGACATCTTTTCACATGCTCAATTCTGGTCTGAACATGCCACCAAGTTACATTATCTTTAAAAGGGTTAACAAAGGGCTTATCGATTAAGCACCAACACGCACCAACAATCAACATGTATTCACCATCATTCACCATCTATTAGGGGCCGGGTCACTATGGCACTATGGGTTGGTTGAATCAGTTGAATCCCCATGATACCGACTTTCGCCGCCCCGAAACGCTCTGTTTTTATCGCGAAAGGCATCAGTGTTCATTGTCCTACCGTGGTGAGGCCATTACTTGTCGTGAAATCGACTGCCAGTACGATGTTGTACGCGTTGTGGCGTTGTGGCTGAAACCAAATCTAGCAAAACTCCAACCTCATAACATCTCATGACCTACCCATGATTATTCTTTTATTATCATTTTTTCAATCAACATCTGAGAATTCACTCAAAACAAACCCATTCCAATCTTGATGGAGAAGAAGCTTCATGGCCGGCTTCTAGTTGAGGATCATATCTGTTCCAAACAGAACCCCAGTCCTCGATGTAAATGATCTTGCCGTTTTCAACCCGAACCGGAATGTGGCAATGGGGGCGAGCAGCCAGAGAGGATAACCTGAGGATTGCAAAAGAGATCTTGAGATCTTGTAAACAAACCTGAAGCCTCAAGCAGAAATCATCCTTCCACAAACACGAGTTTCTTCAGTTCTGTGACTGTGAAGGTGTTTCTTCGTCACATCGCATTCTATCGCCGCTATCGCCTGAAACAAAAGGAACATTTGAGTCAAGCGAAAACACGAAGAAAGTAACAGCAATGTCTGAAACAAATGCCTCTGCCATCATCCAACAAGCAACTCTTGGTCTTCGCGCAGAGACTGTGATGCGTATGACCTCAAGGTCGGTAACTGAAAAGGCAGCACGGATCTAGGCATGACACCCCTGATTCCCGAGCAGGTCTTCCGGCGTTGGTCACTATCAATCCTTAAACAAAAAAACGGTGTGCGGAATACTGAAGCACTTTAACATAACATACTTGCACGCAGCTTTGTAGAGATACCTCTGGCGCTCTGATGATGTTAAGACACGACTAAATCCTGGATTTCAACTGTCAAATGCCGTCAAACCTTCTCTTTGTCTCCACTGCTGACAAAGGCGCAGTGCATAGCCATGGCCCAGAACTGCCTTTCACCAGACAATGTGAAATTTTGTCCAGACATGTCCAGACCTTCATTCCATGTGTCCACTCAACCGCAAAACCAATGACGGTGTTTTTTGTTTGCATCAATCACTAAAGCATAACCCATAGGATCCATGTATGCTATATATGGTAACATTTACCATCAATATACCCCAAATGTTAGCATATAATAGCATATATTGTTTGACACCTTCATTCGCTCAATGTTGCTCGATTCTGCCTGGTATACGACATCGCGATCACTGCGAAGCTCCTGGCCGCTTTCGGCTGCAGGATGGTCCCCTTAAGTATGTCCAGGTCATAGGGGCGCTGCTGACTGGAGGTTATGGAGGTTTCCCAAAATAGGTGTACCCTAAATCATCCAAGTCATTGGACCATTTTACTATTGAAAACCATGATTTTGGGGTACACCCATTTGAAGAAAACCCCATATTATATCAATGTATACACAATGAGATACAATGAGGATGTGCACGGACTTGCCAGCAGTTTCGCCAGCTCCGGCATTCTCTGGGTTTACACACTATATCGACTATATCTATCCAGCACCTCTTAAAAGGAGGCCTCGGAAGCGCAGCGCAGGAGAGTGCCATGGTAGCGCACTGCAGAGAGCATGACCTCCCCACACCCACTTTCTGCGAGACCCTGCCTGGCACCTTGGGGATTTGTCTTAATGACCCAAATGTAGGGCAAGTATTCCAGCACCATGTTTTTTTTTGACAGAAAGAAACCACAGGAGATTCGTTGCCTAGCGTTTCAGCTTCTTGATGCTTTCCATTGCAGCGATCCCGACACCTTCATAGACCCCAACACCTTCAGAAGGACATGGGTCGAGATGTTGTACCACGCAGCATTAATGGGTGGTTTCCATGTGAATAAAAACAACCCAAAAAATACCTATGCTCAGCATTAATGAACACTTACAGTAACAGTTCATGCCCCCAGGTGGTTTCATCATGTTTCATCTACAGCAAATCCTGCAGGAGTCACCTCTCGATCAGATCGAAACTTTGGATCTGCCCATAGGATGGCGTTGCCGTTGGATTTCACGGCCGCCAGAACGATGGAGCGATCTTTCCCTCAAGGACCATGGCGGCAATGTGCAATGACATCGTGTGTATCACACTGGAGAGATACGGTGGATTTTACCATGCTGCGCAAATCAAAGCAGTTCTCCCACGTTTATTTCTGGGCACTGCGCATAATATATATATATAAACTATCGAATAATCATAAAAACACAACAACCAAACATCTGTGGGTTTGGAGGATCTTTGATTTTTGCACTAATTACCTATGTACTCGCCATCACTGAACATCTATGATTATGGAAACTACACCTTTACCAACATATATACCAACATCATCTTAATTCCCAAATTCTACAACTCAGTTCTTTCGCCATGGATCTGAGGTTCACGGCCACATGCTTCAGGGTACAGCCATCGTAGGAAACAGCTGTCAGCGCAATGCGGGCATCCTCCCGCAAACTGTGATCGAACGCGGCATCTGAGATCACATAGCCTCCAGCCACGGCGACAAACACAATAAGGTACCCTCCGGTGTCATCAGCTCCACGGGTAGCTTGAAAACCCCCAAACTAAATGGGCAGTTAAACGGGAAATTCATCGGAAATTCATCGAACTAAATTGGAATTTTCCAGAGAGCAAGTGAAGTGATCCACCCCATCCAACTGGCTGTGGGGGGGATTTTGTTCGTTTTGTTCCACCGGAGAATTCTTGGAAAAGAGCAGCAACCTAACTTCCTCCATCTACTATACCACCCCATGATTAAAACAAAATTGTTAATCAGTTTTCGTGGAAACAAATCGATGAACCCACATTTTTTCTCAGTCAAACCATCATACTATATCAAGTTGGTTATATATTTCCATTACATACCCACTGTACCAGTATCCCCATGGAAATTGCCATATTTTGGGTGTAAATCTTGAATCATCCCCCGACAACCAACCATCAGCCAACCATAATTTATCAACTATATGACTATATCACCATATTTTGAAGGTTACAGTAAACCTGGACAATTGTTGGTTCATTCACATTATGATCTCTTTCAACTAGGGTTTTGGGAAAGTGCAAGAATCATATCGTTGCTTCTAGATTCCATATGATCCCCATCAAATCCCATCAAACATGGATTAAAATTGATCAAAATGGTTGGTAAATCCTCATTCAAACCTATTTCCTGGGGAAATCTGGGTGCTGCACCGTTCTGCCGTACTGCCGCCATGGCCACGTCCCAATCCCTTCGCAGTTCGCTGGCGGCATGGCGAAGGGCCAAACCGCACTGGCGAACCGCAGCGAGGACCACCTCCTGGGGACGGAGATGGGCGAGGAGATCGTGGGGAGACCATGGAAAATACCATGGGTATATAACTATTATATAACCCACAAATACCATTCTGCTGGGGATATAATAGGCAAAAATTGGGGATAGACCGGAATCTCCCTGTTTACAGGTACAGTATCGCCCAGAGAGTTCGTCTATGGACTTAGGAAACCATGCCAAAATCCAATTACCAGCAGCAACTGGAATGACCATCGAATTTGGAATTGTTTCATGTTGCACAAAACCCTTGTCCACGTTCGCTGGTTCACATTTCAGATGATGTCATTTCGGAAGGGAGAGGTTTCGGCACACAGCATTGAAAACGCCCAAGTCTTGCACACCTTCATTGTTTGCAAAACACACACTATACATTAGGACGGGCCATTGTTTACATCACGGTGTCCTTGACACGTCTTGATTGAAAATCAATGTGTGTCCTTGTCGCTCTTCAAGGTTGCGGACGCATACGTCAAAGAAGAACCATTTTGGCTGACCTGGGCGTGGCCACTGGCAGCTGAAATCACGTGCAACCACACGTCCAGCATATTTTACATCAAGTAGTGTTGCAAGAAAAACAAACTATAGGTCATCTGAGCTGTGAAGGAATTTAGCTGGAAATCATATTCAGTTTTTCTTTATCCATGTTTTGTAGTGTTGCCCGCCCTCACACCCTAATATCAATAAGAATTCAAATCTTTGCAGTTATGTTGTCATCGACCGTGTCATCAACATCATCTGGTTTTGTGGTTCAACCCATCCCGGATATAAAATCAAATAGTCCATTCGAGTCCTAATCACGATCGGCTCAAAATAATGGTTGGCTAAAAATAATAATGATCCAAATCATGTTTGGCTCAAACAAAACAAACCCACATCATAATGATCATGATCATGATGAACATCAATCATCATCATCATCATCATCATCATCATCATCACCATATCAAACATCATCGTAAATAATGAAACACCACCCAACATCACCAAAAAAAAACATCATCATCATCATCATCATCATCAGCGGTTATAATCGGCTTCACAATTTTAAGTGGTAACTGGAAACTAATCGCAACAATAAATGCATAAGTTTAATCATGAACCATGTCAATCTTCATCTTTACAATCACCATAGTTCTCACATTGTTTGTGAACTATATAGATCCCATAACATATCCCATGACAAATCCCCAAGTTAAATCGTAGAAGTTACCCTTCCCCATGTTCGATGGGTCTAATGGTTTGCTCATAAGGGTTCCCGCAACGGATTATGAATGATTGTGATAACCCCAATGATCCCTGATGGGAATCATATTGAATTACCACAATCAATCATGGGAAATGTGCCCAATTAAATTCCATAACATATCCCCAATTTTCATGGCCACTGGAAAAATAAGTATTGATAAATCTCCGGTTTGGCACAAGTTCCCTCAGCTTCGCAGCGTTTCATTATTCCATGATTGTTTCCACCATTATATTCCATCTTTGTAACCCATCGTTCTCAGTATAGCACCATTCTTCTTAGCAAGAAAGTTCCTTCCAAATTTTCACATCCCCCAAGTTTCATCCAGGTTGTCAAATGTTCACTATGAAACATGGGATATCACCAATGAATTGTGCTTATTTATGGTTACCCTCCAGCAAACTAACATAGCTACGGAAAATGGATCGTACATGCCCATTCTTACTAGGTAAATCATCTATTCTCGATCAATTTCTACAGCTACGCGAGCGTACTTGAGGGTACCCCCCCATGGTTCTGGGCTTATCATCATTGACCCACCTGAAAATACGATCAAATCAGGTGATTGAGGGATACTTCCCCAACCTAACCATGGTTTCCATGGTCATTTCATGTCATTTCCCCCGTTCCCCGCGTCTCGGAGTCTCGGCACCGCCTGGAGCACCAGCTCCCGATCGCCTCTCAGATCTTCAGAGGCGATCGCCAAGGCATCGCCGGCCTGGCACACCTGACCCGGTGACCCGATGTGGAAAACGACCGTAGATGTGGGAAAATCATGCGGAAAGCTGAGGAAAATCGTCTACAAATGGTTGATATTCCACATCTATGTTAGTTCACAGTAGGAGCTATACCATGAAACATGGCGATTCTACCAGATTTCACAAAGAAAAATGAGAACTTCTACCAACAAGAATGATGGTTTTATATATTTTATGTGTTTTTTGGGATTTAATCGAATTTACCCATGAAACTTGGTGGACAATGGCGATTGAACCAGCACAAAAGGTGACTTCACCAGCAAAAATTGGTGCTTGTTGATGGCATGAACCTGCTAATCCTCATCAAAAAAACTGGCTAGGCACTGCTGTCATCACAAGCTCTCTGTCTGCTTGCACTGCTTCAGGGGCATAGAGAAGCTCCATACCATCCTGCGACGAGGGGAGAAGAGTTTTTGGAATCATGGTGCCCCAAATGATACTCAGATGCTCCAAGTTAGTGTTTCATATTGCAACAGGAGGTTTCAAATCCATGGGGGTACCCCTAAATTATCAAGTTTGATTTAGGATGTTCCATGAAATAAACCATCCAGCTATCGAGGATCCCCCATGGATTGGAAAGACCAGATCATCCCACCTTTCCCCAATCACTCGGTGCACCTTCTCCAGCTGCTGCGACCACTGCAGTTTTTCCTCCTCGTCCAGTTGAGGGGCTAGGCGCAGCAAGCACAGCTCCACCGGCCGCGTTGGGCCGAGATCTTGTAGCTCCTCATCGCCCAATCTGTGAACCATGGCGGAACATGATGATTGTGGAACAATGATGGAAGTTCACCGGGGGTTATGGTTGAAATAGGTTGAAACCAAGCTTGGGTAGACTTTCTCCCCGCTGTCTTGGATGGATCGGGAGGCTGACACATGAATCTTCTAGGTGCTACATGTTTTGATAACTTGGTCGCAACCATGAATTGGACAGTCTTGCAAACGATGCAGGATTTACCTGTCACTTCTTCATTGATTGCCAACATGTCCCACAAAACAAAATGATCTGAGATGATTTGGGATGGTGCAGCAGAGCTAGCAAGGAAATCCTATCGGGAAGACCTGAAAGATGGAGGTTTTTTACCAACAAGGAAAGAAACAATGGAATTCTGTTGGTTCCTTGATGGCCCCAGGACTCCTCTGAGCCATGGATGAGGCGCTGCTGGTTGCAGGGAACTCCCAGGGCATCGTCGATTTTCGACTTCAGCTCCTTGAGATGCCAGGATCGGGATGGATCCTGGAGATCGTCAAACTACTTAGAAAAATATGGATGGTTCATGATGGTTCTTTATATGCCCAAAAATGGGGTGCTATGCCAAAAAATGGATAGTTTTGAACCAACTACTGTAAAACCATAGGGGTAATATCATCAACAGAAATAGAGGTTTGAACAACCACCAAACTTGGATGGTTGAACTCGGTTGAAATAACTATCAATACCGCCGTTTAAAAAACAGAAGTAATCTATCACTGGTTTAGATAGGGGTAATGGTAGTGTTATTCGAAGGAAGTTTAGAAGTCAAACTTCCGACCATATGGACAGATGGAAAAGCAGAGGTGGGAAGAGTCAGAGAAGAGACGAGAAGAAGAGAGAAGATCAGAGAAGAGAAAGAGTCAGAAGAAACAAGATGGCAGGTGCGGGAAAAGGTAGAAAAGTCGCCAAACACCGTGTTTTTTTCAGTGATTTGTGGCTCCCGAGGGTTGAAAAGTAGGCTCGCTAAAGCGGCGGGCGCGGAGAGACCCGGATAGATAGAGAAAAAGTTCAAGCACACACCAGTCCCGACTTTTGAGGGAAATCCTTGACTTGGGCGTCCTCTGAGGTGTCAAAAATGCCATGTGGCAAAACCCGGCTAACAACATCCCCCAACTCACTGGCAAAGGCTATCAGCCACATGGGTTTTGGTTGGTGAGCATATTTTTTGGGATCCCACAACTTGTGGGTATCGCGTGTGGAAGTATTCGCAGTGTTGTATGGCACATTTGGCACAAAGTGCATTGGGCACAGAGTATGCCATGCTTTTGTTGCTGTTTGATACACCCTTTCCTGGATTGAAAAAGCGTTACAACTGGTCTGGTGTGATAGTACTTCCAATTTGATTCTAGATGGTTTCAAGTTTCAAGCGTCAACAGTTTCACTGCGGTGAACCACGGGTGAAGGAGGCGCTAGTACAATTGAACTGTGGGGTAAAGACAGTGGTTCTTTCTCACCACCAACTACTATTGGCAAATGACTGTTCCAAGAATGAACAGGTTTACCCTGATAACATGGTCACTAACAACTTTTACTTGCAACTATTACCCTTTGATTTAAGTAATGGTTCCTGGTAAATCAACATGATTTAGCAAATGATTTCTACATAGTCTACTTTGCTTAGCAATTGGTTTTACATATTCTACTTATCTAGAAAATGGTTTCTTGGATTTAGCAAGTTTCTAGTATTTAACAAATGGTTTCTAGTATTTAGAAAATGGTTTATACCTGTGCAAGAAATAGTTTCTGGATTTTACAGAAATTGCAAATAAAGAAGCCAACGCACTTCACACTATATATTTAACATATATATATATATATTATATGTTGATTTATCCTTACCACCATTAACTAACAAGTATCTATACACAGAAATGTACTTTTCAATCTTTCTTGGGGTTGCAATAAAATAGTTACCCATCCGACCTGCAAGGTGGCATCAACTGGTAGCTGTACAGAACACAGCTCCCCAGCAAGGCCAACGATGCGGATCTGGTCGCTCATGGCTTGGAAAAAAGCTGAGAAAATATTTTTAAAAATGAAAGTTATAGTTAAGTCAAGAGGGTTTGTGTTGAGTTTATTGTGCTTCATATCAAAACTCCAAGGAAATTAGATCTTGATGTGTATCTCCAGAATATTGATGGCTAATGATTGTGTGTCGTTCAGCTTCAAAAAAAAGCGGTGAGTTGAAAAAATATATCTCAATGAATATCATCTCACGAAGCCAGATTTGCTTAGTGGAACCCGGCTGGAAGCGGCTGGTATGTTGCTCTGTCTCTGTCATGTTGCTTGAAAATTGCAGAGTTTACGCCTTTATGACCTCCAAACCCTCAGCAAACACAGCGACAGAGGAGTAGATAGACCTACTCGAACTTCATCAACTTAAGGCATTGTTTCATACTCAAAGCCTTTCACCGTTGTCAATCGTAGCTGGTCAATGTATACTACAGGACAAGTAACAGGCCTCACATGGCCCATTCAACTACGTGAGTCGATATAATTACCATATTTTGACCATCCAATCATGTTGGATTCACCATATTTCAAGGATTTTCAAGTAGCCTTATGTATCCTCAGATGGGTTTTGGATGGGTTTTTGTGGGTCAATTGTGGTCAATTCATCCCTCCATATTTTGATCCAAAGCATCTCGGCACATCGCTCAGATTCTCCGGGTTTCCCCCACGTGCTCTGCGTCTTCATCAGCAAGCGTGGCGTGCCTGCCTCACCTGAGGCCTCAGCCGTGGCGATTTCCATTGCATCCATGCCAAATGTATGGGTCAATATGGAAATTAAAGGTCTATATGATCGATCCAAATATCATTAATGACATCCAAGATCATGCAAGTCTATTGCTCTGAAGAATAGTCCAAATTTTCCGATATTCCGAGCACCCAACTGGTGAAAAGCTGGGCCTGTTTGGTGACCATGGAGGAGCCTCAGATATGAAACACTCCGATGTGACGACTATCAGCAAGGCGATGCAGCGGCAAAAAAAGTCGATTTACGGAAGCAAAACCGAATATGCCGTAGCAAATTCATGACATGTTCTATACTGTTGTGATTGCAGCACTCTTCTCCCAATAATTAACAACTACAAGTCTACAAAAAACTGGTCTGGTGATATGTTATGATATATTCAGAACATGCAACATATCAAATGCCATACCCTGGTGTGTTTCTTAAATCTGCTGACACCCAAATCCTGCCAACAAATCCAATCTGTTGCAAATCCATGCAAATCCACTATAAACTCACCATATGTGGGGCCCTCAAGGATTAACTAGGCAAGCTGCTTCTGCAGAGCTGGCTGCTAAGGGCCCAGAGTTCATGGGCTCAATGGTGAGAGCCTCAAAGGATTCAACATCATTTTGTAGAGCACCACAGCAATCGTGAGAGATGGTAAAAAAAATGGCTTGTGAATCAATACAGTTTGCTTGTCGCAACCAGCTTTCCACAGTGGCAAACAACCGATGCGCGCTGTAGGATGCTGTAGGACTGAAAGCATGTGAACTTCACGACGCACAGCCGCACATCATCGTGGATACAAACACTTAAGACTACACAGCTCATTGCGTATATGAATGTATGCATGTCTCTAAATACAAGTGTCTTCCGTAATCATATGTAATAGATATATTCGTGCTTGGCGCACATCTTCAGTAGCCCAACGGCTGTGGTTCTGTGATGGCTTGGTCTCCCACCTGCGTATCTGCATACTGAGTGCTCTCTGTGGCTTGCATTTGCCTGGCGAAGCCCGCCCAAATGGGCAAAATATCAATCAAGCCCATGAGACCTTCCAGCATGGTTCATAATCCGATACTGTACGTCGCCTCAAGAGCTATGTTCACGCATCTGCAATCAGTCATCATTCTGTCAAGCAAATCCACCAATGGTTTGTGATGGGCCACAACCGCAGACCCCGGTGACACCGAAGATTAACCATGCCACGACAGGACTTGGCCGCAACCTTGGTCGTCGACTCCAGTCATGGGATCCAGGCATTTGGAATCGTCAAGCAGTAAATCGATATCTTTTTTGGGGATATATAGGTGTCTGAAAATGGGGTGTACCCCCATGTATGGAAAAATGTCAATGGGAAAATGACGTTTTAACATGTTTCAAACATGTTTAACCCATTTTAAACCACTGGATGGTCTGAGCTCAGAGCTCCATCGGCCAAAGCGGCTCTGGCCTCGTCAGTTTCGCATCTCACGTTACTTGTTATTGGAGTATATCTAACTGCCGGAGTTATCCGTCGGTTTACCAATATGGATGGAGTATCCTGTTATTGTTTACCAATATAACTGCTGGAGTATATCTAACTGCTGGAGTAGTTAATATCTAACATGGTTTACCAATGAATCATATCCCATTATGGTTGGAGTATTCTGCCTGCTTGGCATCTTCTTCCGCCCGAGAAGCACGATCAAATGCCTGCGCTGTGCAAGGGCACTGGTAGCAGTCAGGAAAGGACATGGTTGGAAAGAAGTGGCCGTGGTGTCAATGTGGCCGGGACAAGTTCTTACACCAAAATCGACTAAAATAGAGGGATATACATTGTTCTGGAAGCCAATTGCCAAACACACATGGTCTACAATTGATCTCCAATGAAATAGTTGCAACATGTTGCAACTCACTTGCCAGCCTTTTTCAATTTCAAGAGCTCAATGTCCAAAACGCAACTGCAAAACGCACAAAAAACTAGAAGTCAAAATCGGCAGCACTTGGTCATTTTCCCCTATCACCCCCATCCGATTCCCGTGGTCAGTAACTTTGATTGAATCCCTGAATACATCCAATAAACATTGACAATAATGACATAATATGACAGAATGACCCCATGTTTGAGATCCAACCCCTCTCAGATGGGTTTATCCCATCAAATCCCATCCCCGTCCTCCGCATTCTCAACCTTCAAAGACTCATTGGATGAACGTACCTCGGTCAGGGGGAGCCCGGGGATTTTCCGGCACTCATCGCGACCACCGAGGACCCCGGCAACTTGAACCTCCCGGAACAAGCTCGCCACCCTGGGCACAGCTGGAATGGACACATTTGAGGCAAAAATTCAGTGACCCAATAGCACCTGGATAAGACACAAATTCAATTTGAATACACAAAATATATCTAAATATCACCTTCATCATGTACTGGTGAGTTCTGTCAATCGCAAATTTAGTATGAAGGAAAATTAATGGAACATCTATGAAGAATAAGGAAAAACAAACACACTGCACATCACGCTGGTGCACGGCACCAAGGCAAAGAAAAATGATCGTGAGGTTGCAAACAGTGGAAAATGATCAGATCGAAGAGGCTGCGTTGCACCGACAAAAAAACGCAATAAGTCAGAATGGGTGTGTGTGTGTACCATCTGAACAGATGTAAAACTTCTTATTGGTTTTCACTAATTTGCAGGGGGGTGCAGAGCACAGTGGAGACTGCGCCCAACGAAGCTATCCACTTGTGCTGGAAGCAGAGTCTGATCAACTCTGTGTACCTGCAACGTTTGGTTTCAACTGTTGATCA
>Ga0126342_10013700_pt1 | contig 14338 bp, 7 predicted proteins | sample Cyp1metagenome_FD_92528 | JGI IMG/M metagenome (GOLD analysis project Ga0126342, IMG submission 92528) | Coral microbial communities from Lord Howe Island, Old Settlement Bay, Australia - Cyphastrea 1 metagenome | ecosystem: Host-associated > Invertebrates > Cnidaria > Coral ...
ACACTACATTACACTACACTACACTCCACAACACTACAACTACAACTACACAACTACACTCCACTACACTCCACTACACTAAATTACACTACACTACACTCCACTACACTCCACTACACTACACTACACTCCACTACACTCCACTACACTACATTACACTACACTACCTTCCACTACACTTCACTACATTACACTACACTACATCCACTATACTACAACTACAACTACGACTACACAACTACACTCCACCACACGAAATTACACTACACTACACTACATTACGCTATACTACACTACATTCCACTACACTCCACTACACTACATTACACCACACTACAATACACTGAATGACACTGCACCACAAATAGACAGGTAGACAGATAGACAAATAGATAGATAGATAGATAAATAGATAGATAGATAGGTAGACAGCTAGACAGATAGACAGATGAAAGAGAGAGAGAGAGAGAGATAGATAGATAGATAGATAGGGTAATTAGATGAAAAAGAGAGAAAGAGAGAGATTGATAGATAAATAAATATATAGAAAATAGATAGGTAGGTAGGATCTCCTTAACTAGATGAGGTTTAGAATACCCAACCCTCCAGGCCTCAGGGGTCGAGGGTCTAGAATACTTCCTAGTGTACTATAGACCCTTTGCATTTAAGGTATTATAAACCCTTGAGCGTGACTATATTAGACATAATATATGGATATCCCATAATTTTTAATTTTGAAGATATAAGGTAAGTTTTACCTTTTTAAAGGTTTGGACAAATTTATGGTAATTATTAGAACAGGTTGGATTTATTGACCATTGTAGTTCTAGACCTTTGCTAACCTAGATTCCCCAATTCTTACATAGGTCTGGATAGCGTTTTTGGCATTGATTAAAATAGGTTGGTTTTGCTGACCATTGTAGCCCTAGACCTTTGTCAAATTAGATTCTAAAATCTGTCCAAAGGTCTGGACAATATTTTGGGCCTTGATTAACATAGATTGGTTTTGTTGACCATTGTGTTTCTAGACCTTTATCACGCTAAATTCCCCAGGTCATACAAAGGTCTGGACAACCTTTTTGGCATTGATCAAGATTATATTTTTTGATTAATTATGTTAGATTTAGTTCTTTATATAACTAAATTTCTAATGTATTTTATTTGTAGATTTTTACATCCATAGATTTCCAATGATCCCCAAAGGTCTGGATAGCCTTTCCGACACCATTTTTCAATGATTTAATATAATTTGTAATATTTTTGAAATATATTTTATTTTTAGTATTTATTTGTATTAAAATAATGTTTTATTTTTTTTGGTACATTTGATTTATTTATAAAAATTATATATTTATTTTTTTCATATGGTTTATTTTTGTTGATATTTGTTTTTAAAAATAAATAAGATTTTCAGATTTTTATTGATGTTTTCATATTTTTTTCTGAGAATGTATTTTTTTTCGATTGAAAATCTGAAATTTTTAGATTTTTTCTGAAATTTTATTTTTTTCTGAAAATCTGAAATTTTCAATTTTTTTATGATTTTTTTCAGATTTTTTTCCGAATTTTTCAGATTTTTTTCTGAAAATTTAAAATTTTCAGTTTTTTTTTGAATTTTTCATTTTTTTTCTGAAAATCTTAAATTTTCATTTTGTTTTCATATTTTTTCTGAAAAATCTGAAATTTTCCGATTGTTTATTTTTTTTTCGGATTTTTGTTGAAAAATTGAAATTTTCAGAATTTTTTTGAATTTTTCAGATTTTTTCTGAAAATCTGAAATTTTCAGAAATTTTCCGATTTTTTCTTTTTTTCCTGAAAATCTGAAATTTTCAATTTTTTTTTGAAAATATTATTATATTTAATTTAAATTTAAATTTAATTAAAATCTGAAATTTTCATATTTTTCTTGATTTTATACGATTCCTGAAATGTGGATGTTCATGGCAAGAGCCGAACCCATTTTGCGAATCCAGAATTTTTTTTGAATGCTCGGGAGACTGCCAAAGAGTATTGATGAAAAATATGTAATAACAACGAAGAAAAAAATGAGTGAGAGAAAACATGTTGTTTGGAATATTGTTTTAATATGTTTGATGCATGGGTAAATGTCTTCAGACCTTTAATATTTGTAAGGCCCAAGGGTCTATACCATTGAAATTATTTTTACGTAATATAATTATGTAATTTTTCTTCAGACCCCGTTTTTAGGGTCTATAGTGTAATATCCAAGGTCCCCGCCATGTAGTTGACGGTATTAGATAGGTAGATAATCAGAGAAAAAAATAGAAAAAATAAAAGAGATCAAACACCTTTCAATTTATCAATGGTTTCGCTCTGCCATCCCTAATTCCCAATAACCAACCTCTTCTATAGGTTTCCTATTTTTGAAATTTCCGTTACCGCCTTGTACGATACTACTGGTAATCATTATATATAAAGGGTTGCCACCCGCTGCCGCCCGGGCTCCGGCAGGAGAAGGACACCAGAGAATGCGAGTAGCAGTAGCCAAATTTCCAAAGTGAGGTTTTGCAAAAACAAACACCAAGGCAGCTGGTTTTCGCTTTTCCTTCAGTGCACCCCCTGCTGATGGCCGGGGTTTATGAATAGGGATATTTTCGCGAAAGTTCCGCGAAAGTTATGCGAAAGAGCGGGTGAAAATCAAAGTGCATGTTAAAAGGGATGGGTTAATAAATTTTGCAAAAAAAAATGCCCTAAAAAGGGATTCCGTAATGCTAGTTGCATATTCAAAAACCTACCAAGAAATAATCCGTAATTCTTTGACGTAATTTACCGAATAATAAACGAATCTTCATAAAACATATCGTTGGCCAACATAGCCCCTATAAAAGATAAACCTAGAATTCGCGAAAATTTCACGAAAATACATCCCCGACCCCAACTGGTTCAGGAGTAGGGGGGGTGGATCCTACATTTCTGATAATGTATGAACATAAGGGGGGGGGTTAACCCCCTCACTTTTTGCCAAAAATGAATGGGAACAGGGGGGGGGTAACCCCTCAAAATGAGGCATGTATGAGTGCCAGATGCTGGAAATGTATTATTGGTAGGGGTATTGAACCTGAAAATGTATGTTTTGTGGGAGATACCACTGACAAGAGCCAATGGATACATAAATTTTTCTAAATGTATGCAAGCATGGGGGGGTCTGTACCTCAATCCAATATATTTTTTTCCTGGGAAACCTATTGAAACCCATGGACCATAAAATGGCTGAAATATCCCCCTTTGAATTAAGTGAGAGTATTGGTGTTGACAATTTTATAATGATAATCCGGGAGGCCCTGACCCTTTTTCTGAAAATGCATCTATAAAATCAGAGACCCCAAGGTATTTTCAAATTAACAATCTCTATAGAATCGATGTCGCCAAATTACTCTCGTAGATGGTTGGGGGGGTTAGTTGGCCTTCTATAAAATCAGGTTTCCCAAATTTCCTTCATTGATAGCTGACCTGAATACTCCAGTTACTCTTGCCTAAATTTATAGAGTTCAAAGGCTCCAAGTGTTCACTGTCAACCCCTTCAATTTCAAAGATCTTGAAAATCGCTCTGTTTCATTTGGTTTCATTTTGTATCCATCTGTTTCCATTCGTTTGTTTTTTTTTAGCGGAAAGGCGGAAAGGCTGGCTCGAGGACTTCGACCCAAAAACGGAGAACACACTGGGGAGACACAACAGGGAGAAAGAAAGGGGAAACACAACGGGGAAACACAACGGAAAAATAATGCAAAATGAAAAATGTCACTTTTATATATTGAAATATCAAAAGTGTAGATATTTGTTGAATATAATTGATAATAATTGATGAAATCCTGATAATAGATCTCCAACAAATCTCCAATATATCCCAAAAATATCCAAACATTTCCAAAAATATGTCAAGATTCCAAATGATTCCAAAATATACAAGGATAATCAAGGATGATGAAGGATAATGAAAGAATTGTTGTGGGAAATTGGTTCTGCCAATACTTTTCTATAAAATTGAAGAACATAATATATATCCAAAGAAAATGTATCCCACTGTAAAATCGCAGTTCCTAAAATTCTCTGCTAACTAGTCCTCAGTGCTGTATTCAACATGAAATCTCTATAAAATTAGAGGCCCCAAGGTCCTCTACAAAATTAAAACCGTTGACACTAAGCGTTGACACTGGGTAGGTACCCCTTATTATGTCAGGGGGTTAAAATGCACCATTTTCTAAGAAGTAACGTTCCCGATTCTGTAAAGGAAATTCCAAGGGGGATACTAAAATATATTTAATCTTAAATATTCTGAAATATATTCATTACAGGGGATACCAATAATTACCTTAGCCAAATCTATTCCCTCCATTTTCCAAAAATAATGTGCTTTTCGACTACCCGACCTCCTTAAAATATATTTTTCAAACAAAGGTATTCCCAAAAAAAAATTAAGCAAAAACCAAACCCGTAAAATTTATTAAACCACCCCCCCCAAAATAAAAGATCCTAGGGAAATTAGATATCCCGACCCATGGATCCTACATTTAACGTACATCCATCGGTCAAATAATGTATTAAGGGGGAGAGGGGGGGTCCTAAAAAATCAAATTCCTAGAGAATAATAAATGTATTTTTTTTTTCCAACCTCTCCCCCATCTAAAATACATTTTTAGGAGTGGGTAATAAAAATATATATTTTATTTATAAAAAATTCATAATTCAAAACAAAATAATTTAAATAAAATTTTTATCAATAATTATATATTATTTATATTTAAATTAATATATATTATTAATTAAATAATTATTTATATATTTTATATATTATTTATTATATATATATTATATATTATATATTATTTAATATATATATAAATTTTATTATATATTTATAAAATAAATATATTTATTTTTATTTTATAAAATAAAACAAAGAACATAATTTTTAAATAAATTTAAATAATTTATTTGTAATTTATTAATTACCCATAATATCGTAATATTATGTAATATTGTTTTTTTTAATAATAATATTTAATAATATGTTTAATAATTATAATATATATTTTATATTTTTTTTTGAAATATTTACCAAATTAAGCGTTATATATTTTAATTAGGAATTCGTAAATTAAATGCCCGCAAATCCTGTTGAACCTAATCCGGCTTTATATTGAAGCCTCCCAGATCTTCGCCGGCATCTTTTCCGGAACATTGTTGAACCTTACCTGACTCTGTACCAAAGCCTTCCCATCCTTCTTTTCCGGAACCCTTTTTGGAACCCTATTGAATTTGACTTGGCTTTATACCAAGACCTCCCAGAAATTTCCCTGTTGAACCCGATCTGACAACGCCCCTCTTTTTTGCAAACGCTCCCAGTTCAGTTGGACATCAGATGACATCAGGTTCGGTAAAAAAGTGAACAAATCTCCAGTCATTGATGGAGTGGCCGCTGATGCAATGGCAACGGAAAATCCTTGAGATTCAAACGCATGCAATGCCCGGGCAACGCCCTCATCACGAGGAAAGTGGGGAAGACCCACTGGAGCGCGAGCGCGAGCAATGGCACCACAGATGCATCCAATATAAGCTCTCAATAGACAAATGGTAAAAACCAACAAATGCATATTATGTTCTTTTCCCGCGACATTGATGGTATAAACCCTCTTGTTTTTTGCAAATTATTGTTTGCTTGTTTTTGAGAATACCTTGGTATTTCTGCGTTTCCTTCCTTTTTCTTAGATATGGCTCAGAAACATTTACACAAACAAATATCAACAGTGGCATCGTTACTAAAGGCGATAAGCAAGTTGTGAATTCCAAACCTTGATTCCATTTTGAAATAGTTTTTATGGTTTCAGAAAGACACACTATACCTTGATACGGGTCATGGGAAATCACGTTTTCAAGAATCCCATAATGATCAAACACCTGTAGGATAACTGCCACCCCACAGACACAGGCAAACAACAATTATATAACGTGTCTGCTACGCAGCCAATCACTAATCTTGGAACGCTTTCAGGAGTTGATTTACCCCAATGTGCACCCACCTCGACAAAAACACACTTAACCGTGTAAGCCATCAAATATAACATATGTTTTCCATGTATAGCCGATAGCGGAGACCATGAAGCTATCATTTAACGACAGTTTCACCATCTGCATCTACCGGTGCCATCGCGTCTTTCACCCTCCGCCGCCAACCAAGGAAGGTGAACTGGGTGGTGAAGGTGAAGACAACCCTGCCATTGTTGCGGCATGTGGCAATGGAAAATGCCCATTGCCAAATCCATGGTGGATTTTCCACTGCCACATTTCATCGGCGGTAACAACAAACATGGGAACATGACTGGGGCGTAAAACGAAATCCCACCGTCCTTGGTGGATGATCTAAACTGTTTACACATCTACCATATGGCCGTTCTACGGATGATTGGGGTCTCTACTCGGTCTCTACAAAGAAATCTTCAACTCCAACGAGGGGCCGCTTTCAGGGTAAACAATCTCACACATGCGCCGGCGGCTTGGGGTTTTGCAATGAGCTGCCAGCATCAGTTGCTTGATCAAGACCCCCATCACAAAAAAAAACACTTTTATACATCACTTCAAACCTCAGCCCAAGCAACCTCCCATGAAAATCAGTGGCCTCTGACCCATTCACCAATGGTCTAGCAGCTTAAATGCCATGAGTTTGCTGCTTCCACTACTGTTGTGTGGATAGCTTCCCTTCGTATTTTGCCAGCTTGGTCCATGTTCAACCCCAAAGCTAGGTGATTTTCCCAAGCATAGCTAAACCGCTAAACCATAGATGGTCAGGTGGGTGACCATCCAACTTTGCAACTGGAGACCATCACCAGGGGCCCTTGCACTCATGATTAGCGTAGCGAACAATCTCTTGGCAATCTGATCGGCTATACTTGGATGTGCGGGCCCCACTTAGGAAGTGGTTCATGATCCCTTTATAAGCCATGTAATCCCATATATAAGAGGGATATACCATATTGTATGCATCCCCAAGTGCAGGTTCAAACTAGTTCAAACACATTTTTTCGATTCTTGCTGGTCACCGTTGTCACCCCCCATGTTTGTTGGTCCAATCCTTTTGTCGCAAACCCAATGCTTTATGAAACCATACCACCTTTACGCAATTTAATTCTTTTCCAGGGATATCCTAAGCCATACCCTTAACACAATGTTTTTTTCGGAGGGTGTTCACTACTTACTAACATCTTGAATCTTCAGGTGGCTCAAAATGATCAAACCACCCAAAGTTACGGATGGTTCATAGCAAAAATTACGGCAATTCAAAAAAGGGGTCGACTGCTCAAAAAAAAACATCCCCACGACACAAAAAAAATGGCCTGGAATGATTCCCTCAAAATCCTAATTGTCATGAGGTGATTTTTTCGTCGCTGTAATAATCTACGTGGAGAAAAAAAAGGGGGGCTGTTGGGGCTGTTACCCGTGCCCTTTTTTAAGCGAACTGGCCTGATCGTTTCGCTTACCTATCTCCCCCGACGGAGAGTTCTCGAGGCTGCTCTGTCCTGTGCGGTCAAGGAGGGATCTACCAACCAATAAAGATATTCATAGAATGGTTTCTTTTAGAAAAAAACACAGAAATCAGAAAACATCAACAAAACCAGCGTTGGGCTGGTAGGGTCATGTAAAACCCCTCGTTTCGTGAAGGTTTTCCATGAGACCCTCATAATAAACTGGTTGGTGGTTTTAACCATCTTGAAAAATATTAGTCAATGGGAAGGATTATCCCATATATCATGGAGAATAAAGAATGTTTGAAACCACCAACCAGTAAAATATCTCAAAATTGTGATTTGAAAGGATTTGAAATTGCGGCGTGAGAATGCGGCCAAAATGGTGATTGAATGATGGGTCATGACTCGAGTATCCCAAAAAGAAGGTGCTTCATGCTTCAATCTTTCAGGCTCTCAGGTACTTCATTTGTGACCCGTCCTGTGCATATTCCCAGAAATGGTTTAAAGGAAGAACAACCAGGTCGGGACACTCACACACATATATATATACGGATTTAGATGGCAAAAACCCATGGGTGTCCCGTTTTTGCTTTCTGAAATCAACCAAGACAAACAAAAGACGACGATGAACCTGAAATCAAACCACATATTTGTTCAACAAATCACGATGACATTGTAACGGGTACCATAACAAGCATCATGGTTGTTTTGGTAGATCAGACTTAATTGAAAATGGTGCCACAACCATTGCTTGCCAGCTCTGGAATGCAAAAGACCGAGGCAGTATGGAAACCAACACTCACGGAAATTCATTCGCCGAATGAGATTCATGAGGAACAACTATGTGTATACACATGTGCTTATATATATATATGTATATAATCGTAAATATGATGTAGACATAAATGATGTCTCAACACGTATTTCTAGACATCAGCGCAACAGAGTCACAAAACAACAGGCATTTGGCAATGCCGTTAATCTCCTGGTGGCCTGAAACCAAAGTTGTCAAGCTGCTTGGGATATCCAGGCGTCATTTTCAGACAAAGCTGCCGAAAGTTCTTAAGTGAATATCAACTCCGAAATTTTCGGAGAAAGCCAGAAACCATATTCAGTTGGTTAATGATATACCATAATATGTCTCCACATAATATGTCTCCATTGCACAGATGTGTGATTATTACACAGAATCATCCTGAAACAGATAGAGAATTTCAAATATATACATCTATAGAATAATAATATCTATATCTATATATATAGAGAGATATAGATATTGAGATAGATATATGATATGTCCAATATGAATTACATGTAGATAGATATCATTCCAGCGATCCCAGCTGCGATCCGCTTCCGAACCCTTTGGACCGTCCTCTCAGCGAACCCCGATGCTCCCAGTACCCAGGCGCCATCCTGGGCCAGCGAACTCCGGCTAGCACCAGTTGTTTCAACGGTGCTACCGGTAAACAGCCACAGAACTATGGAAAATCACCATGTTTCATGGGAAAATCACATTTTTTCATGGGAAAATCACAATTTTTAATGGAACGATCTACCATGTTCAATGGGTAAATCCACGAACTAAATCACAATTTTCAATAGCAAACTGTAACAATTTACCAGAGGGTAAACATCCCATGATTTTGGATGGGTGGAACAACCATCCCAAATTGGTGGTGCAAGATTTCGCGCAACCATCCACAGTATCACCAACTAGACCTACTAGCACTTAGTATGAAGTAGGTTTATATTAAGTTGGTATAATAGATAGCTAATGGTTGCTAGGCCATTACGTATACTAGTGGCCAGTTGATGTATCATTGGTATCCCACTTCATGTAAGTAGGAAATAGTATGATCACTAGTTTATCTGGTTGTTACATTATCTAGTTGGAAAGATAATGGAAAGAACATGGGAAGATAATGTGGCAATTTGCGTCACTGCCGTCAAACGACTGGCCAGAGCATAGCTATGCTCTATCTCATCGATGGAGTCAGATAAGGCAACTTATAGCTGGCGGCCTTCCTGTATCAAACATGGGATTCAGGGTTGTATTGCCTTCAAACAGCTAGTTACCCATTGATGTTAGCTATATACCTGTGCACATGTTTCTGTGTCTCATGATTGCTGGATGGATCCTTTTCTGCTGAAGTATGGTGCAATCATGTTAGATCCACGTGTTTGTGCCCCAGTCTCGATCGTTGGGTCTGCAAAGCCTGCTGAAGGAGTTGTGACATGTCCCACTTGAACATCGCCCAACAACTAGGAGAATCACGATGCACAAATTGAAAAATTGAAGGATATAAAGGATATACACACAAACTCATCCATAATATATATATAATATAATATAATTATATATATATACACCTTGTGTTTTGTTTGACATATACATTATGTGTATTTCTGCGCTCGTTGAATATATGTTGAATATATTGTAAACACATGTGTGCATATCTATACTGGTTGTACCATGCTGTAGCACATCACCAATGGTCTCATCGCTCGCCTTAAAGACTTCGCTTTCCATTCGACATCTCTTTCCAGGCAATGAGTCCTGAGGACAGAACTGATAACCGCGGCTAGGCTGGTCAACCTGAAGGGATATAATATATACATATATATATACATATTCTTGTGATTCCCCAACAAAAACATTTTTTTCTTGGGATGCTGTGGGAGACATAGCCCTTTTTTGGTGGTGTTTAGATGGGGTTTTCTTCACCAACAAAAATTGCTGGTCACTGGTCACGAAACACCACGAAGGCCCCCACCGGGCTGTTTTGGAACTCTCAAAGTCCGGTGAAACCATGGAAGATATTCCTACATGGGATACCCTCTGGTAATTTAACGTAGCTATTGAAAATGACCATTAATAGTGGATTTTCCCATTAAAAATGGTGATTTTCAATAGCTATGTTAAATTACCAAAGGATATATATATATACTGGTTGGTGGTTTTAACCACCTTGGAAAATGATGGAGTTCGTCAATGGGAAGGATGACATCCCATATATGAAATGGAAAATAACACATATTCCAAACCACTAACCAGTAAAAAATATATATATATGATGTATCTCAGGTTCTCAGAATTTGGATGAGTGATATAGCATCAGATTATGCACCGACTTTGAGGCATCTTTTTGGGGATTGCCGGATCTGTTTCTGGGTCTAACATGTGAACATTGGCTTAGCCGCCAGTTTGGATCCTTGAAGAGCATGTTATAATATAAAATCTTTGGTTTCTATATGTTTCTATATATGTTTCTATATGTTTCTATATGTTTCTATTTCAATAATCCTCGAACATTCAAGATGATCCGAAACATAAATACTATTATTTGAGTTTGAAGATCCTGAAGCTCATCAGTAAACATCGGCCAAGCGTGCCGAAATAATCCTCCAGCATCCTTTAGAACCCATCGTTGACCTGAAATAAAGCACCTGATCGTTTGGGAGCCCCCTTTTGGGTACCCATAAATTCTATCCCCATCACCTCAGTAAATGAGTATCAGCGCTGTCTTGGCTGCCCCATGGCTGCGGGTCAAAGGTGTAGTGCCCCGAGAACATCCCCAAAACTAACAACATAGTTTATGCTGGGAGCTTCACACACGAAATTGCGGCGTTATTTCTTATTGACAAAAAAGTCACGTCTTCATTCCACACCCATTGTTGATATGACATCACCTATCCAGTGAACGTGAGATATAGGTTACTTTGCCCCAAAACCCACCATGGTTAACCATAATTTTCCCTCAGCAAAAATAGACATCAGGGAGCATATCATACTAATGTCATCTATAACGTCCACATATCCCATAACATCCCCACATGGAGGTTTCCTAAAATGCTGGTACCCCCAATAGTATGTTCCACTATTATAAACCAACCGTTTTGGGGTATCCCCATTTATGGAATTCCCCAACCAATGCCTCCGAGGTGCAGCGAGCGAACCGCAGAGGTGCAGTTGCTTAGACAATTTGCTGACTGCAGCTTGCCTCCCGGCGGTGCGAGTTCAAATGGGGTAACTCCAGAAATGGGGTTACCGGTTAGCCCAAAATGGATGGCTTATAAATAAATGACCCCAAAATGGATGGCTGTCATCAATGGATGATAGCATGGGATAGCCCCATTTATGGACACCCCCAAAATATGGGCTTGTTAAGCAATTGAACCAGAGAATGGCGAACCTGAGATGATCAAAATTTGGGGATGGCAATCTCTGGCAACGACTCCATGGCTTCACGGAGACAGTGGAAAACCCCACCGTTTCGCCCAAGGCCTCATCAAAAACATCATTTTTTCCACTTCCAGGATGAATTTTCCCAATGGCATGTTTCCAGATGTTCCCCAAATCTGCCCATGGCCGACTTCACCAGGGAAAAGCACAATAAACATGGAGGCCCAGCGCCCAAAAAGCACAATCACTTGGATTTCACAAGGAGGCTGTCAAGGCTAATACATGGCAGTGTGTTTGTATTGCTCTCGGATTAACGAAGATAACGAAATGAGATAATATATATATATATATATATATATTGCTTTTGCTGCAAGAATGTAGTTTGCCACACGATTGGGAATGGTGCTCCACTAATGAAAGGGGCCCGACTCACCCATGCGCTACAATGCAGAATCTTCCAGGGTATAGCCCACAAATTCACAATAGCTACAAGGGTAAATAGCTTCACACACCTGGCCCATTTTTCTCAAGCAACTTCAAAGCAATTGCAGGTACCAGGTAGGGCAAAATGCTGCCCTCCCAAACCTCTTTCGATAGCAGAAAGCGTCGGTTCATGGACCGCCCCAGCAACGAAAACCTCAATGCAGCTGCGCGCAAAGAATGTAGACTGGGACTCGTCCACGTGTCTTTGAAACCACCTGTTCGGATTGCGAGAATCGTGCCATTTTTATGGCACGAAATGCTCCGGGGGTCTGTTGGAATTTTCTCGGAATGGTATATGGGGTATATATATATATCATACGTGTATGTATATATATATGTATATATGGTCATCCCACCAGCATTCATAATTATTCTTACTGGGTATTTTCACTGCTAATCGGGGGATGACCATGGAACCTCCAGCAATGGATTGAGTGGGTCAGTTGTCCCAAAGCACCATGGTCACCATTGCCTAAACTCAAAACCTTTGCTGTTCCCTTCCCACTTTACCGGTGTTGGCTGGGAAGCTCAGCTTCACCACTACTATGCTTAAAAAAAACGAATGCCAGGCAAAACTAGTCTTCACAAACCACGACTGATATGTATGATGTTAGGCACAGTCTACAGTCTACCAGTTACCAGTCTTAAATTTCTCAATGATTAGTTTTCAAACGGTTTGTTGATTGTTCGTTTTGTGACACCTCACAAGCCATACCCCCAACATGTCTCTGGATTGATCACGGCTGATCGTCTCTATGGATCCATAAGCTTTGTACAACCTGGCAGCGAGCTAATGCACATTCAAAAAATTGGAAAATCAAAAGATGACATAGTTTGATACATTTTCCAGGGAAGAGTACCTAAAAAATTGGATCCATAATTTCAAAAATTGGAAAATCAAAGTATTTAGGTACTCTTCCCTGGAAAAAAACAATGGCAGGACACATTCACCAGCCGAACGATTATCAAAACCTAAAAAGTACCCTCCACCGCAGCTTACCCCCAAGCATCATCGTCTCGGAACTTTTTATTCTCCAATGGAGAATCACAAAATCCGTCTGATGTCCAGCTGGTTTCCCAAATTATACCAACTACATCATGGATCATCATGGTGTATGTAAATGGTCATGGGTCAACACCCTAAAATAGCTGGTTAGTGGATGTTTATTCCCCCAGTCATATGGTAATTTCATATAGGTTTTGACCCATCCCTACCTTCGAATTCTTCATGGATTTCGCGAGTTTATGGTGTATCCAATGTATCCCGTCCACCTCATATTGAACAGGCCCTTGCTATGGTCCAACCCACTATTTCTGCGGGGGAGGTTTAATATAATTAATAAAAATGCGGGAAGGGATTAGTAGCAATTGTTAACTGTTATAGTAGCGATTGATAACCATTACTGGCCATTATTCACCATTCTAATTAAACCACTATTAGATGATATCATAGAGGGAAAGGGATTATGTTCCCATTATACAAGTAGACAATTTTTTCCCATAGAAATCTCTGGGAGGTGTTCAATATTAATAGCGATCTAAACATTCAAAATAGATGGCCAGTGGATCTTTATTCCTCCAAATCTTGTAATGTCACAGGTTTTGACACCCAATTATCCACCATTCATAGCCATTAACCATCATTAAGCCACTATTTACCATTCTTAAGCCACTATTCACCATGAAAAAAAAGCCACAGTTTGCCATCCAAAATCACTGGCTGACCAGGCTGACCATTCCATCGCCTTGAGCTCCGTGGCCGCCCGTCATGATCACCATGTCATCCAACAGCGCCACGCGATGACAGTAGCGCGCCTCCCAAGGCGCAGCACCGCAAAAGGACCAGCGCAGCGCGGCACCAATGGCACCGGCACCGGAGGCACCGGAGACGTGAAGGGAACCTGCCGTTTTTAGATGGGAAAATCCATGGGGAAAATCTTGGGAAAAAAAATCACTCGACTGGATGAAATCTTTGTGTAAATAACTGGCAAAATATCTCATGACTAGTAGTTATAGCAATTATGAAAAATTCCATTTATGACTGCTAAGGGCCATAACTGTGCTAAGAGCCCATGTTTTTATTTGTTCACGGTGTTCCCTGTTCTGTATTTGAAATGGTATATTGTGAAATTTTCTGCGCCAGCAATCTTTCATTGTTTCATACGTCCACGCCGCTCTAGGGCGACCC
>Ga0126342_10013701_pt1 | contig 14337 bp, 12 predicted proteins | sample Cyp1metagenome_FD_92528 | JGI IMG/M metagenome (GOLD analysis project Ga0126342, IMG submission 92528) | Coral microbial communities from Lord Howe Island, Old Settlement Bay, Australia - Cyphastrea 1 metagenome | ecosystem: Host-associated > Invertebrates > Cnidaria > Coral ...
TATATAGTATATAGTATATAGTATATAGTATATAGTATATAGTATATAGTATATAGTATATAGTATATATTATATAGTATATAGTATATATATACTATATATATATACTATATATATATACTATATATATATATATCACTTCCATGGCTTGTTGCATTGGAGTTTCCCAAAGATGGATGAAATCTGAACATTCCAAATCATTCCAAGCTGGATCGCCGCACAGTGCACCATGTGGGGAGAATTGTTCTCCAAAAAGGCTGATGAGGCCAACCTGGAGAGCGTGCGCTGGATGGGATGTCTGGGATACCTAAAATGTCATTAGCAAACGATTGGTGGTATACCTACCCCTTTAACCAACTATAGCTATTTAACACAACCAAATTATAATTATAGTTATATACGTATATATATATATGATATATGATTCAATTCAAACTATAGTTATCTAGGTTATCTATTAACTATAGCTGGTTGGTGGTTGACCTACCCCTCTGAAAAATATGAGTTCGTCAGTTGGAATGATTATTCCCAACTGAATGGAAAAGAATCATGTTCCAAACCACCAACCACTTTTTTTGGTGCTATCAGGAAATTAATGAAATCGAAATGTGTTTTGACTCATAAAAGTAAGAACTTTCAGATTCAGAGGAGCAGTTTTCGCTGGGGATGTCGATCTTGTGGGGATTGCCAGCAGAGAAATTCTGGACGAAGTGCCTTTGCTAAGTGGTCTGGATGGAGAAAAGAATGGCACCACAGCTCAAGCATACTGTATATATTCCTCCTAGAGTGCTGCAAACCTTGTGCCACCGCTTCTACGCTTGGATTATCTTGGATTAGTATAATCTGCGATCTACACCAGGAAGCACAACCCCTTAAGATTACCACCTAACCAATACATTTTCCCGAACCATATTTTGGCTTCTGTATCCAAGTTTACGTCATCTGATTTTCTATTGGCGCCTTTATGCCCTTTTCTTCCCACTTCTCAAATTGTTGACATCACTTACAAATATAGGCAACCCCATACCAAAATCAGTACTGAACGGAAGGCAAGTGCTAAACTCCTAAATGATTTTCGCCATTGAAGATTCAGTTACGGTACCCTTCAAAAAGAACACGCTAGCTGGATAGATCTGGGATGATCGGGGTAGTATCTATCCTTTATTCTGACCCATCAGAATGGTACCAACAAAAACATACAAAAACAAATCAAAAACAATGTGCCTCCGAGTAAGTTAACATGTTATTACCTTGCATTTGTAGATCATTTTCCGACACTTTTGGTGTGGATTTCCATCTCTACCCTTCACATCCGGTCAAACTCCTGCAGCGAATCACCAGAGCTATGGCTCCGCACGCCCAGTTCCAAGGTAATGAGGATGATGATCATCCTGTTTTTGCCGCAAAACAACTGGATGTATGTGGGGTTCATTTGTTGACTTTTAATAATGTTCAATGTTTTTTTTTCTGCTACGGAAATCAAATCCAAATAGATAGAGGCAGAGAATCAGAGATTTATGGGCAACATCACTTTGCAAATTCAAGATGGAATCTAAACATCAAATTAGGCTCCCAAAAATGATTCATACACCATTGGTATCCACTTGTTGGGTTTGCTTAAAAAATGAGGGAAACAACCCTACATCTGCTAGTGAATCATCATGTTCCCTGTTAAAATGTTATCCGTGGTATACTCCATTTTCAGGCGAACCCATGGTTTGAGCCTATTTTCCGAAAAAAACACCGTGGTCCTCTCCAAGCGCACCGAGTAGAGATGCCTATGCAGGCATTCGTTGGATGCCAAGTGCCAAAAAGGGAAGATACAGCAACTCCTAGAATTTCTGGAAGGAACATGAATTCATCCTTCATAGGAACCCCATAAATTGTAGGTACAACACTTTCCAAAGGTGCTACATCAGAATGAAGCATCCCATTGCTCACCCGTGAGCATCTGCGGGTCACAGCAGTTACCGGACCTCACGTGCTCTCCCAAGGTGTGCAAATAGTCCAGGGAATAGCCTGGCAGTGAAGCTGGACCTTCGAGACGCAAACAGAATCATCTTCAAAGTGGCATGGTACGGTGGATGGTGGCGAATTCCTGCAGTTGAAAACGGTGGTTTTTACATCCAGTTATACATCCAGTTATTTACCATCTGGTTATTTAACATAGCCATGGAAAATCCCTTATAAATGGAGGTTTTAATGGGAAAATCATCTATAAATGGGCCATTTTCCATAGTTATGTTAAATTACTAGAGGGTATAGGTTTTGGACCATCCAAGGTGGTGCAGTATTTCTTCCATCGAGATATTTTTCATCCAAAATTTATCCACCCCTGGTTGGTTTGATTGGGGGGTTAGCTTCCTGATGGCCATGGCAAATCAACCCATGCACCATTCATCAAGTTTACCCACGGCAATCGTCATGATGGTCATGGATTCTCTTGAGACAGAAAATATCAACACTCTGCTGACCTGCAGAGCCATTTTTCCCAACTTTCCCCACCAAATCAACAATCCTTTGGAACTGACACCACAATTGGGGCTTGAAATACAGAAGCGGGTTGGAAATCATGCTTCTGTTCAAAAGAGCATGCCAAACATTTCACACTCAGTGTGATCATGTACATGGTCATATGGTTCACAAATGGTGATAGTGATGCATGGTGTAAATGCATTGCATGGTTACAATATGTTACAATGGTGATCACGTAGCCAAGGTCCAATTGATTATCCATTGATTATCCATTTGCAGTCGAGTGATCTAGGCTCCTTCTGTGCGCATGATCTAGGCTCGCTGCACACAGTATCTGTTGCACCCCATTTTCGGATGCCCAACATAAGGGGAGTCTCTACCATCCTGACATTCAGATAGTAGTACCATGTAGTACCTGAAACTGGAAAATACAGTTGATGAATGGGAATAAACACTTGTGTGCCACTTACCAACTTGAGCCATCATATCAACTGGAACCACTGCATGTGGGCAAATTTTCCTACAATTCACATACGTCTGACACTTTTCCAATTTCCCATATGTTGTATATTGAGGAATGCTTTCCAGAATCCAAACCCGTCCATTTTGTTTGGGAAAAGCTCGAAAAAAGTGGGGTTGCTTTGCACATATCTATGAATTACCCTCCGGTCATTTAACATAGCTATTGAAAATGGCCATAGAAATAGTGAGTTTTCCCATTAGAAATGACCATTTTCAATAGCTATGTTAGTCATTACCAGAGGGTACCCTCCGGTAATTTCCACATGGCAATTGAAAATCACCTAGCCTGTCTCGTGGGAAAATCATCTATGGGGGATTTTCCAGCCATTTGTTGATGATTACCTTCTTGGGCGAATTTTCCATGAAAATTTCATCATAAGTCGCCATAATTAATTAACATTAACATGGCATTAAAGGTATCATTAACATCATTAAATTGTCATTAACATCATTAACATCATGGAATTAATGTATCATTAAAGGTATCATTAAAGTATCATTAACCACCCATTAACATCATTAACCACCCATTAACCATCATTAACTATCATTAACTACAGTAGCAATTAACCACTAATTACAAACCATGGTTTGCCATTAACATCCATTAACCACTACTAACATCTACTAAATGTTGTGGTAAATGATTGGTACCATTAGTGGTAACATCTACTAAATGTTGTTGATCGGTACTACAAACCATCATTAGTGGTTACCATCATTTACCATTATCATTAACTATCATTAACTACAGCAGCAATTTTCCATAATTTACCACTAAGTACAATCCATCATTTACCATTGACATCTATTAACCAGTACTAACATCTACAAGGTGGTGCCCCATAGTTAGCTAAGTTGGTTTATAAGTCCAATAACTATGGTTTAGACGTGTTATATCTCCAAAGTATCTCCAATGTTAATTAATGGGATTATAACCCATTTATAACTGGAGGGGGGGCACCACCTTGTACTAACCATCATTAACCCTCATTGATCATTAATAATAAACGGTAAATTTAGATGATAACCATCATTCACCAAAATTTTGTCAAAATCATTAACCCTCATGGTAACCACTACTAATCATTTTGTCCAAATCATTAACCCTCATGGTAACCAGTGGTAACCCATTAACTAACATTAACCTCATTGTTACCATTTAACCCCATGGTTAGATGATTGATCATGAAGTACAATCCATCATTTACCATTGACATCATGGACATCCATTAACCACTACTAACATCCTACTAACCATCATTAACCCTCTAACTGTTAGTCCCAATGGATCAGGATATCTCGAGATCATCCCCTTGGGCTCTAACTCAATCGTTGGTTCAGGATTTCAGTCCGTCGGCGCACGTCGAAATGGGCCACCACCTCGGCGTCTCGGCATCTCGGTAGTAATTGATGGGGTCTTCCTGAAATTCAATGGATTGGTTTAAGGGAAAATCTTAACCGGAAACCATGGTTTTTACCATCAAATTGATCGGGTTTTCCTGTATATTTTGCCATCATCCATTTCTATGAGTGAAATGGATGATTTAAGGGTACCCCACCATTTTTTTATGGAAATCTCCATATGGCTACTATTGATCAGTACCTACAGTCTATTTTTGAACAGGATGAATTTCCATTGAACAGTTGTTTTGATGTTCACCAGGGGCACAACCAGGGGCACAGGACATGCATGGGTATGAATCAAACTTGATTACTGCACCCCAAAAACGTTGGTATTATGTGACAAAATTTACCATTAAAATCCATGAACATGACAATCTACTTAGCGGTATACCTACCCCTCTGAAAAATGATGGAGATTATTCCCAACTGAATGGAACAATAAATATATATATATATATAAATCATGTTCCAGTCACCACCAACCAGATATATTGTTATTCCAATGATTAACCATTATTAACCATAGATTAACCATAGATGAACCATAGATTAATCAGGAAAATTCCATGTTCCAGTCACCACCAACCAGCAATTTGTTAGATGTCCAGAATTTCTAAGAGACCTATTGCACCCATATTTGGAGGGTTGAACCTCCATTTACCAACAATTTTAAGGTGCGGGTTTTCTCCCACGGCAACTTTCCAAACATCGCAAACCACCCCGATTTCGTTGGAAAGAAGTTCTGAAAAAAAAACATCACTCATTGGAGGTTTATAGATAGTATATGATGGGTATAAACCACCATTCCTATTATTGGGGAAACACCATCAAAACCATCTCTAATCCTATCTATACTTGGGTTTATCACTAATCTGCTTACTTGATGGAACTGGGTAAAGATAGGATTCGAACTGGCTCCAGTAGGGCTCGGGCAAACATCAATTTTCTTTATATTTCAATGTGGCAACCAGCTTGCAAGAGTGTACCAGGAAAGCCTGTTTTGAGAATGGCTCAAACATGGTGTACCTGCAGACCCACAAAAATCATAGCATAGTCTTCAACCACTTTTGGTGGATAATAATGTTGGATATAGACCAAGTGGTCCTTTTTTCAGATACTTAACCCTCCCATGCATGGGTCATGTCAACTCCAAAAACAACCGGTCACTTTGCTTCCAGCTTGATCACATGGGTTTGTTATGTTTCTTCTATTCTTCCACTAATTCTGATGTCAAATCCAATAGGAATCCCACCAATTGGGAGCCACTCCCAATCGCTACCACCCCAGTCCCGACGCCGAATCGTCACCATCTCCCCTGCCCGGGGCCCGGCCGCGCCTTGTCGTGAAGTTTCTCTGCCATGGCATTCTCCCAGAGAAGATCCTGAGCCACAATGAGGGGGACTGAACTATGCCCCTTTCATAGCGAAATCATCCAATATCATCCAATAATGCCACGGATTTTGTTGAAATTGTCAACCTTGGATTAACCTTGGCCGGTTTAGTCGGGGAACATCTTAATAGTAATTGCTACTTCAGCAACTATTAAACAGGCATGATTCAAAATTATTCACCCACATTTTGGGATGGTGGGTGTATGTATCTAATATACAATGGTTAAGTAATGCTGAATAATTAACCTACATCATAACAAGTGTTGCAAGTCCAAACAAACACCTGGTGTTTGAGACACTGCGAATCACTGAACGATAAATTGAAAACACAAAAACATGTTGACGTTCAGTGATATCTATCAGTGATATTTATTCCAAGTTGAACTATAAATTGAACATATTGTTATTGACGCTCTTTCAGAAATCTGGTTCAGAATTCTCGTTGCGCATGATTTTTTCCACTCCAAGTTGGGATGAAACAAATTTGCCTTCTGGGAATCCCCAAGTTGGTTATTTAGGGCCCCAACTTGGAGAATTTCCCCATTTGGGAAATCTTGGGGACCAAACGTGGACCCAGATTTTGCAATTTTCCTTGGGATCCCTGATTTTACATGAGGAATCCTACCCTCTGGTAATCCTACAAAAAGCTGTTGAACATGGCCATAGAAATAGTGAGTTTTCGCATGAAAAATGGTGATTTTCCATAGTTACGTTAGTTTACCAGAGGGTAAGTGGTTTATAACCAAGGATAGTATAATATAGTACCTATGAGTGCTTTCAGAACAATAAGTATCAAAAGAACGAATGAACAAAGACTACCAGTACCCGCTGGTGCCCCAGAAATATGCAACTGTCCATTCAGCCCCAATCACCCCAGGGGTGGAAATGTCAGATATGTCAGATTCAAATAGATTCAAAACAAACCACCAGATCAGGGCCCTCCCAAACCTGGTCAGGTCAGATATCTATGGATGATGGATGATGCTGATGCATTCTTGGCCTAGCAAAAATCAAGCTTTTGGAATTGGATCAGTTTCGCTTTGTTTAAGCTGCTGTGTAACCCCACAAAAATGCAGCGGATTGGGTGCTTGCACTGGCAACCTGCAGGCGGGAGGCTGGTGAATCCAGCAAACGCGCTTCAGCGTTTAGCTCATAGCGCAGCTTGTGGATCACGTGCTCATACCTGCTGGGCCAAAATGGGCCAAAAACCAAAAACAATAATAATAATGAAATATCATCCACCTGCATTGATACTCAAAACTGGCAGTTGTAAATCACAATTTCTAGAGTCGTGATATGTTGAGACTGGGCGCACAAATGCTTTTGAGAGTCTCAGCCCTATAAACTCTATGGGCCTCTATTGGTATGTATCAAAAATTGAAGCCTTTAGCTTTGGGGCCACAATTTCCGGTCGCATTTAGTAGTCACAACCCAATTTTCGGGATAGCCAATGGTTTAGTTCAATATAGAGCCAATGATTTGTGTAAGGCATTTCTCTGTATCTACCCTTGACCAAAGGGTCTGATTCCAGGTTTACAAGTTTACAAACCAAACAGTTGACAGCAATTGTATGGTCAAACAGCTGACTAGTTGGCACCTAAATGATGATCAAGATTGGGCAAATTCCTCAATTCCGGGTTTTTTCTTGAAATATAGTGGACTAGTTTGGAATATCAAACCAATCAAACCCAGCAATCGTGTTTGGAAGATTTTGGAATGTTCCACGATAAATCATCCCCCAAATCGCTATGGATTCAAATTGGTCATGGCAAAATCCATGCCGAAGCCTTTGCAATGCTGGTGAACATAACAAGAGACCATACCCTCTTGACCCTACTTTTTGGTAGGGCAGAAAAAACCACGGTAGAACATGGTAGAACCATTTTCAGATTTTCAGACATTTTCCGGTGCTTCCGCATATTTCCAAGAAACTTGAAGATTCGATGTGACACATCTTTCCTTGGACTGACGAACTGTGCATCTGCGGTATTGGTGCTTACAAACCATCCCAAGAACTGTTAATACATGTTAGTACCCAGCATTACAATGAATAAACAGCAAATTGAGAATGGCAATAGTATGCGAAACTTGAAACCGCCAATCAGTTTGTAGTGGGTTGTACACCTTTCCACGCCGGTAAACAATTGCGATGTTCAAGGTCGATCAGAGTTGTGCTTGGGCCATTGCTCAGTTGGAGACCCAAAACCATGTGCTCTAAACCAACAAACGAAGGAGAACAACACGTGGGTGTGGGGCAGAATATGTCAAAATACAGGCCCCGCAGGACACGCAGGACGTCCGCATGTTTATGGTTCTGAGTAATGTCACCCAGGATTGATACACCTCCGTTGATTAAGTAGTTGTACCCAACATCCCCCCCAACGAAACAAGCAGCTGGGGGTTGTTTATTGGGGGTTGGTTGACAGTGATTACTATGAGATTGTTGGGGCTATCCACCAAACAGACATTCACAATTTGTGATGGCAAAGACCAAACAAGTTATGCACCTGGCATCACATCTCGGTTGTAATCTTCAGAGGAAACAACTGAGACTTCTAGTTCCTGCAAACTCGAGGACAAACAAAACGTTAGGAGTACCCAAAGACATAGATCAGATCTGAATCATTACTGTATCTCACACTATCTTTTTTTTTTACACATGTTCAAGCATGTTTGGCGAGGTTGGACCCTCCCTGTAGAACAGCCCCTCAGCCATGGTGTGTTTTTTTTGACTGAGACCATGTTTGGACCAGATCATGCCCAGATCTTCACAAATAACCTGCCCTGGGTGATCCAAGTATTCCAAATCCAAGTTTCAGACTGACCATCAAATACCATGGATCTTCCAATCGTTTGATCAGTCTTTCCAGAGCCTCCAAGGACAAACTGAGAAAAGAGTGGCTGCCCTGGCTGGGTCATGGCTGCTTTGGAAAGACATCACAACCACCAAAGCTAATTTCAGCCCTTTTCCGCATGGTTTCACATTTTTTTTTACAACCAGATCATACACATCATACCATATCATCCGCATAGTTTCTGTTTTGACTGGTCCACCCTACTGGCTATCCATGATCATCGTTATCCAGGCGGATCAAAAAAAAACCACTCCAAGCCTTCCAATCCTCCTCCAACAAACGCTCAATCTTTTCTTCCAGAGATTCCAGTCCTCGAGTTGTCTGCTTGGTGGCTTCAACCCGGTGAACAACTTCCAGCCCTTCAGACACTGGAGGAAAACTGCACATTTCGCAGGCTGCTTTTTATTGGGCAAACTGACCAACATCCACATAACATTAAAACATCAAACAGGGCTCCAATTCAGCAACTGGGACTGCAATTATGTAAATCACCACAAAATGGGATAATACTGGGGCACTTGGTAGGTGTGAAACTCATCCGGCCTCACATCCTCACTTATGTTTTATTCAAATTCCGTCATCCACCTTTTCATGACTTGTAGAATTGATGAATACAGTAGTAATCATGAGCCCCTTAAAGAAACAATGATGGGTCATAATTTCACATTAACATGACCATAAATGGGAGGCACATCTCCCATCTTTGGATCCAAGAATTGCTCGTAGTGAGCTCCCATCGATATCCATTAATCATATCCCATTGTATCACCATAAATGCTTGGTTATTGCATGGATTAGATGGAAAGTCTATAGCATCATTTGATTTCGATTTAATTAACGTTCATTAATATCACCGCTAATGAAACTATACAATATATATATATATTCAATGTAAACTAATAATACTCATATCAATTTATCCGGTAAATTACATCAATTAATCACCGCAAGGAGAAAGGCTAATTCGTCGTCTCGCCCGCCCAGAAATTTCATAATTCCGAAGCACTTCTTGTGCTAAACGTAGGGAATTTTCGGGACTGATCCACTGGCTAACTATCAAGCAGATCATCCCAACCCCCAACAACCCATTCAGCAACCCTACGTAAAACGCACCAGTAAGACTTCAATATACTAATAACCTTTGTCACAAATACTAGTATCGGGTACATTACATCAATATCACCATTAAACATACTAATATTCATTGTTGGTTCGCAATCCTCAGATCCATTAACATCCATTAATATCTAATATCCATTAATGTCAACACTAATTATTGAGATACTAATATCTAATCTTATCCATTCTCCAGCATTTTTTTCACTAGTACAGTATAACTAATAATATTACATTCGTATCCACTGTGATACGTATTATTTAATGATTAATATATAATAAAATCCTGTATGATACTATTAATCAAATGAAACGAATCATACTAATATACCAACAATACAAACCATAATACATATATCTAGTTCTTCTAATAATACTAACACTACTAATACACATTCCAACAACACTAATTACTAATCATGCTATTTGCAATAATAATACTAAATATAATCCAGTATACCAATATAATACATGCATATATTCACATGATAATACGAAAAATACGAGTACTACTTTGAAACACAAATATACTATATAATAAATAGATAAACAAAAGTATACTATAATATACTATATAAATAAATATACTATAATATATACTATAAATAGATACTAATGCTAATCCAACGAATTGCCTGGTACTTGCAGGATCTAAACGAAGCGAGTTTCGTACGGCCACAGCCATTCCCAAGGAGACGGCCACTTGGTCGGTCACCCGGACCTCGCGAGATCTCGCGAGCGCCCAATTTATGGGGCTAGGCCAGAATTTATGGGGATTTTATGCGATTTTATTGGAGTCAAATAGGATTTCATGGGAGTATTGGGAATATTTTCTGGGATTTGATGGGGATGAATCTGATTTTCATGGGTTTCAATGGGGATATAATTGGAATATAATAGGAATGAAGTGAGACTATAATGGGTACAAATCATGGGTATTTAAAGGATTCTTAGGACTTCATGGGGATTGATGAGGACTTCACAGACTTGGGTGAGAAAAAAAAACATCATGAGGCTTAATCGGGATTTAGCGGCATCGCTTAGGATATGCAGGATGGGCCCCCCCAGTTATAAGTTGGTTTATAACCCCATCTAAATATAGTTATACGATGTTATAGGTATCATACACTTGTTATTATAGCTATAAACCAACTTAGCTAACGAACTGGGGCCCCATCCTGTGGGGATACGTATTGGAGTATTTCATACCATCCATGAAAAAACAAACGTGGCAATGGAAAATCCCTTATTTGTAGATGTGTTTTCCAATATTTTTTTCCATTTGAACCTCGGGGATTTCACAATTTCCCATCTTTGATTACCGGAGGGTAACTATGGGATATAGTGGGCATTTATCGGAAGTCTTTTGCCCAACAATGGAGGTATGAAGACATCCATTTTATGGGACGTAATCATCAATGGATTCAGGTTGAAGGTACCCCAAAGAAAATGTTTGCTGGAAACCATGGGTTTACCATTAAAGGGTTTCCTACAAATTGTCTCTTACACTTCTTCTCGGAAGAAATAGAGCCACCCCGGGTCTTTGGGTTTCATCATCTCACTCTTGTGGATGGGACAGCCTCACTCAGCAGCCAGAAAGCAGATTTAAGAAATATGCAAATGACAACAGTGTTTCCATCAACGTCCTCTCATCGTTCCAACAGCACAAGTTTAATGGTTTTGGAGGTACTATATCTTTGTTTGGAGTGTCATCCATGTATCTAAATAGGCTACATCTATCTTTAATATATCGATAAATACGTGTGTATATAATATATATATATATATATATATATTATTATTATGACTATTATTATTATTACATATATGATGATGTGGTGATGTGATTATGTGGTGATGTGGTGGTGCTTCACATTTTCACTGTCCATATCACGGAGCTTAGACATCTAGATTTCCGTTGATGATGTATATATATATGTATATATATATGTATATATATGTATATATATATATATGTATATATATGTATATATGTATATATGTATGTATATATATATATATATATATGTATATGTATATATATATATGTATATGTATATATATATATATATGTATATGTATATATATGTATATATATATATATATATATATGTACATGTATATATATGTGTATATATGTACATACATACATACGGTATGTATATATATGTGTGTGTGAATATATGTATATGTCTATATATGTATATACATAAATCTGATGATATATATATACACCATATATATATACACCATATATATATATACACCATATATATATACATATGTATACCTTTCTATCTATATACATACTATATATATATATGTATACATAATATGCATATTTGTATCCTCATCCCCTGTATACATATCACCATGGCTCGGCTGTCCCAGTCTCCTCGGGATCAACTGTGAGCATCAGCTGTCCGTTGGAGTTCACATGGGTCTTCTGTCCTGCGATCCATCGAGAAGTCGGTTGCAAATCACCCATGTGTTTCCATGGGAAAACCCCAGAAAAAAACATGGGGAACATGGGAAATCCAACATGTGTTTCAAGGACATTTTTGGACGATTTCTGATCTTCCAACTAAAGTACCCTTCAAAAAAATCTGACATAGAGAACAGTTTATGTTCGTAGACCACTTCTCAAATGGGATGGATACCTATGGATTTCGATATTGTTTTATTCGCGGCCGTAGTTCTATCTAAGCAAACCCGCGACACAGTGTAGGTTTGTTCTCAAATTTGATGATTAATCACCATTTTGCTAAAAAAAGTACCAGCCCCATTTCCAAAAAGAAACCCCTGTATTAGATTGTTGGTTATATATCCAACTAAATACAATAAAAACCTATAAATATCTATCATTCATTGCTCGAAATCCACAGTTGTCCATAAAATGTGCATGCCAAATCCATAAAGCATCCCCATATCACAGATTTATCATCTGGCGGTTACATATTCCAATAACATGTCCCCATTCATATCCCAATAGAATGGTTGATTTTCCCATATATTTTTTTCGCATCAAATCACTTGGAAAGCTCACATGGACTCCTGGTGCTGCTTCCGCCATGTCCAGGGTCTCAGAACTGATCTCAGTGGCCGGTGATTGTTGTTACCCTCTGGTAAACATACAAAAAACTATGGAAAATCACCATTTTTAATGAGATGTCAACTATTTCTATGGCCATGTTCAATAGCTTTTTGTATGTTTACCAGAGGGTAAAATTCACACACGAAAATGGGGAGATGCCCTGAAAACTAACAAAATAATATGGAAAAACAATGATTTTTTCAAAGAGAAATCCTTGTACACATGATACAAATGCGTGATTTTGCTTTGCAATGTCTATCCTAATTAATTAAGAGTAACCCAGAAACATGTTGAGTACGGGATAAAATGGGCTGGTTTAATGTTTGTGGTTATGACAATCCAATGATCATCTGATTATCTGTTTTGTACATATGCAGTGAGTGAGACAGTCCTGCAAGGCTTTGAGAATGTGCAGAATTCGTCAAATGCAAATGCAAATGACCTTTTAGGAAAGGTTCCCGCTCAAAAACAAAACATGTTTGTCAAAAAGACGGTAGCTCTTTCAGATTCTCTAACATTGACCAAACAAGAATACAGAAAACTATTTGGAACAATGTATCAGTACAAGCATAGGGCGGTAGTCTCTCATCAAAGGATTTTCCAAGAAGAAAGTATGACATTCCTGTGAGACTGCGTTTTTGCCTTCTGAATAGGTTTACACTTTACACTAATACAGTAATTGAATTGTTGATACCAAGAATGATTAAAAGAAAACCGGTCCGGCCTTACACCTTGATCCATATCATCATATCCAAATTTGGGTGGGCCTGAAAATATTGTATCCCCAAAAATAATGTGTTGTCATCATTTTCCCTCACGACACGGCCGCAACTGGGGGGGATATCCCACTTTCAGCCGTACGAACATATAAAATTGATGGCTACATACACTATATCCCACATGTTTTTCCCATCTTCCCATCAACTTTCCCATTCTGTCCGAAATTATATAGTTCCCAGATCCCACAAAGTTTCGATTTATTGGATATTGGTTATATCCCCATGATATCCCAAATTCGAGTGGATTTTATACCACACAAAAATCACCTTTTTTGTAGCTGCCATTTGCTTGGTGCGCCTTGGTGCCCCTGCCACCTTTCCGGGCTCTCCCTGCATCCATAGCATTTCCAAGGAACCTGGGGAGCAATCCGTGATTCGTCTTGGATTGCGATACCTACCTTTCAAAGACTTTGAACTTTATATAATGGGCAGTACTTGTATAATATAAAAAAAAATATAACATATATATATATATATAATTATAACACATATATATATATATATTATCATATATATAAAATTATATATATTAAATTCTATTTATATATTATATTATATACATTATATTATGTATGTTATATTATCTATTTTATATTATATTATATATATTATATTGTATATATAATATTATATAAATTATATTATATAAATAATATAATATATATATATATATTATATTACATAAATTATAATATATA
>Ga0126342_10013702_pt1 | contig 14335 bp, 14 predicted proteins | sample Cyp1metagenome_FD_92528 | JGI IMG/M metagenome (GOLD analysis project Ga0126342, IMG submission 92528) | Coral microbial communities from Lord Howe Island, Old Settlement Bay, Australia - Cyphastrea 1 metagenome | ecosystem: Host-associated > Invertebrates > Cnidaria > Coral ...
AAAAGTGAGCAAAACGTGAGGGTTTTGTAGCATTTTCAACTACAACCACCACTACACTACACTACACTCCAATACATTACACTACACTACAACTACAACTACAACTACACCTTCACTACATTCCACTACACTACACTCCACTACACTACACTGCACTCAATTACACTACACTACATTACACTACACTACACTACACTACATTACACTACACTACATTACACTACACTACACTACATTACACTACACTACACTACCTTCCACTACACTACATTATACACTACACTACACTCCAATACACTACAATTACACCTACAACTACACTCCACTACACTCCATTACACTACACTACATTACACTACACTACACTACATTCCACGACACTCCACTACACTACACTACATTACACTACACTACATTACACTGAATGACGCTGCACCACAGATAGACAGGTAGACAGATAGACAGATAGACATATAGATAGATAGATAGATAGATGGATAGACAGATAGACAGATAGACAGGTAGACAGATAGACAGATAGATAGACAGATAGCTAGATAAATAGATAGCTATATAGATAGATAGATAAATAGCTAGATAGATAGGTTGTCAGAGAAAGAGAGAGAAAGAGAGAGAGACCTCAACCACCTTTCGGTCCATCAGTGCCTTCGCTGTGCCATCCGTGATTCACAACAACCAGCCTCTCCTATAGGTTTCCTATTTTTGAAACTTCCGCCACCGCCTTGTGCGGTACTAGTGGTATATATGTATATTATCATCGCAAATCATGTGTGCGGCCGAAATATCCCTCGGCACCAGGTGATTCTGCCTTGGCCTTCTGGCAGGAAGACAGGGCACATGACACTCAGCGCTTAAAGCTGCAGAGATTGGGATTAGCTTCGGGAAACGCAGCCAAAAATGGACAGAAAGGTCAGTGATAGCGTATGATAGCATTGTTTTAGTGGGATTTTACTTTTCTACATCGTTTTGGGGGTTGCAACAAGGGACATTCCATTTACAGGCAAAATCCGTAGTTTTCGTGGGAAGCAACCATGGGTTCCTGCAGAAAAGACAACTGAGTCTGCCACAATGTTTGGGAGATACCGAAGGGTCCGAATGTATCCCATATATTTATATCGAGCATGATTTGACTATGAATTCCCCTTGCACCTGTGAATTGGTACTGTACATGTTTGTTTGCACGTATGGTTGATGCTTTGAGCGGCTTTTGGATTTGGCTGGCAGCAGCCAGATAAGTCAGAAAGAACAAGTGGACGGAAAGCCGAGTGGTTTCCGGATTTCATGAGCAGGACTTCATTATGTCTGCATATCGCAGATATCAGTTTCCGGTGAATTTCCCTTGTGACTGGGAATTACGTATATTCAAGGAAACCCTTTCCTTAAATCTTGAATTGAGATTCATTACTCAGAAAAAGTAAAACACATGAACAATAAATATTCACTTATCAATACTTATCACTTGGGTATTCCAAAGTGGTGAGTAGCTAGTCATGGTCCAGGAGTATCACTGGCTGGTTTTGATGAACCATTTTGTTGGAAGCACTAATAGGAAGATTAGACATGATGTTACTTATAATATCTTATAATGTTCTATGTTCATATAAATATATTGATATATTATGATATAGATATATTGATTTATTTAATAGATATTAGTAACATTAGATATTATATATATACTGTATTCATATAGATGTTATTTATATCTCGCCTACGGCACAGCTTGGACAGGGAGACCTGAGGATGGCGATTGAGAGAGATGTTATGACTTATCTTGCTTAAGAGAAAACACCATATATAACCCATATGTTCCATGGTGCTGGTATATTCATCTTGGAAAAGCCGAACAGTTTTAATGGATTAAAAATGGGATACCACCCATTTTAGGAACCACCCCATATCAAGATATCCTGAAATATGTGGTGGTTCTATGTGGTTCTTCATCTCCGCGAAAAGCCATTCTGACAAAGGGCCGCTTTCGCCATGGGCCGAGGAAGGCCTTTTCGCACTCCGCCCCATGGAGAAGTCTCTGGCCAAGACCTTTGATCTCTCGGCCGTCTTGCGCTTACCTGAGGAGTCAAAACCTGGTGGTTAATGGTGGTTAATGATGGTTAATAACGGTGATTAATGGTGATTAATGATGATTGATGACTGTACCCTCTGGTAAACATACAAAAAGCTATTGAACATGGCCATAGAAATAGTGGAATGACCCATTAAACATGGTGATTTTCCATAGTTACGTTAGTTTACCAGAGAGTATTTGGAGGGTTTATAATGGGACTTCCTATTAAAAAGGATGATTTGGGGGTACTCTCATTTTTGGAAACCTCCATTTGCGCGAATGACATGAGGATCATTCAACAAATATAGCAAACCAATAGGGAGGTTGAAGTGATGTGATGATCATGTCAGATCTTTTGGCAACTTCCAGCTGCTCAAAAGAAACACTGCAGAAGAATCAGGCCACCCCAAAAAATGATGCTTAGTTAGTTACAATTTTCCCAGCTGTTGAATGGCCCATTTTGAGACACACTGTTGCCAGACCGTTGCACAAACAGTGAAGCATGATTTTCCCAATCCGGTATCTGCGAGGATAAATTTGCATCCTGGGCCACCTTTCAATTCAGGAGCTTTCCGGCGCCGGTGGCGAAACGATGTGAACATTTTCATTTCAGTGCGGGTTTCATAAGTTTCTAGGTTAGAGTACCCCATAGCACCCCAAACTCCAAGATGTTTTTGCCGTTGTTTCCACATTGCTGTCCTATGGGCCATGTTGTGGGTAGTTCCCAGATTTTCCCCTGAACCAATTGAATTGGATCCTGCAGTACCCTCTGGGAATCAGACGTGGCTGGCTCAGAGGTTCTTGTTTGCTGGGAAAATCCATTTGTTGATGGTTGGAAGCCCACCCATTTATGGGACAGTTGGGGATGGCTTACTATAGTTTTACGATTATTTACTGTAGTTTTACCAATTTTACGGTAAGTTTGGGGATGGTTTGCTAACTCTTGGGCCCCCGTAATGATAGTGTGAAATCAGTGGTGCTTTCCGTAGCACTTGGGCTCTTTCAGGAAGGGTTTAAAGCGGAGGCTGCCAGGAAGCAATTGGCGCTCCTGTGTGCCTGTCTGGCTCTCCTGTGTGACCTAGTTCATCCAGGGGGTTAGTCCAGCGGGTGCATGGGAGCCAGAACCCTGGCGCCGAACTGGCCGGAAGGCCAAAGAAGACCATTGGATAGGATTCGAGGTGGACACGCTGCTGAAGCTGTCAGTTTATGACGGCCGAGGAGCACAGCAGGGCCGTGCGGTGGCTCATCTGACTGGACAAGGTGAAGAAGGCCAACGATGCGAAGGGCATGTGTGGCTGAGCCGCTTGGTGGCCATTGAAGACCCATACTTCGATTGGTGGCATGACAAGACGTATGCCGGTGGTGCAGTCCCGCTCCACGCATGCGCACGGCAAGCGCAAAGATGCACGCAAGGGACCCTGTTCCGAAATGTGCTCCACATGGACGTCTTCAGGATCCTGCCGGGCCGGAGTGCCATGGGCCTCAAATGGCTGTCTGATGATGAGAAAGCTCGGATTGAGGGCATCATCAATTCTCGCCCCACTGGAACCGCCCCAGCTGGTCGTTCGGCTGGTGGCGGGCCTTTAAGGCGGGGACTGGAGTTGCCACAGGGGCCCCTGGAATTGAGGGGCTTGCGGCGGCCCTTGGTCATCGGGGCGCTGAGGATGAGATGGCCAGGAAAGAGAAAGAGGATGCCAAACGAAGAAGATTGGAAAAAGCATTCCCTGCGGACCCAAAGGAACCGACTGAGTCCAAGGACCTGGGGACTCTCATACAAAACCGGGCGGCAGCAGCGCCAGAGCTGTCTGCACTCAAGATGAAGGTGCGAAGAAAAAGAATGCTGACAAGAAGGACAAGAAGGGCAAGAAGGATAAGAAAAAGGCTGGATCGGGAGACAGCAGCAGCTCCTCAGAGCCCAGCTCTAGCTCTGAAAACCCGGTTTTTCGGTTAGCCGCCCTCCCCCAAGGAGTGGAGAAGTTACAACGTATACACCAAGAACGACCAATTGGCCAACTTATAACCCTGAGACGATTCAACGAACTTCTCCAGCAAAGCACAGCGGCATCAGGAGCTTTGCAACTGCCGGCAGTGGCACGGGCTTACCTGAGCCAGATTTATCTGGTGAAGTGCCCGGAAGCTGTGATTGGCCTTCGAAACTTCAGGGAACTTCGAACCCTGACGACAATGGTGGATTTGATCTGCAACAACGACGGCCTGACAGCCCTGGACATCGCCCTCAAAAGGGTGAAGGCGATCGAAGTCTTTGTGGCCCAAGGGACGTGGACACAGGCGACCCAGCTGGAATTGATCCCAGCCGAGGAGAACAACGTGCGTGGTTCCGGCAGGAACTGAAGGCCGCCCAACAGGAGGCCAAAGCCGAGAGCAAGTTGTACCAGGGCCAGTGGCCGAAGAGGAGACGCCCCTGGGACGCCGCTCCACGTCCCGCCGGCGGAGACGAAAAGAAAGAAGGAGGAGAGAAGGACGAGATGCCCCCGACAAACGGGACGAAAGGCCGAAAGGGAAAAGGCAAAGGAAAGAAGAGCAAGAGGTGGTGAGCGCCGTGTGGCCAAAGCCCTGTGTGTCGAGGGCCACGGCTGAGAGAGTCATCAAGTCCAGTGGGCTGGATCAGGCTGATGGCAGGCAGTTGGAGGAGAAGCTAATGAATGAGAAGGTAGTTACAATGGTGACTGCGCTGAGGGACCACATCCGAAGTCCAGAGGTGTGGACAAAGGTGGAGGAACACCTGGTGCGGGCGCTTGTGACAACGGCCAATTCAGACATGGATAAACCAGTGCAGGAGATGGTTGAGGTATGGCAAGGCTTGAAATGCAAGCAACTCCACCCTCGCACAACGGACCTTTGATGGGTCGTCTGGGGCTGCCCGCCGTCCCTCTGGGAACTCTTCGGGCAGAGGGTAAGCTCTGGGAGATCTACAAGGGCGTGGAGGAAAGGCAAAAAGGATATTGCAGATTCCCTGTTCACTGAGGATATGATACCACAGCTCAATGAGCCTATGGCCCAGCATATGCTGATGGGTCGGAGGTTGTACGTCATAGATGAGGAGCGTGAGTGGGCACGACGGCTTATTGATCGCTTGGGCTTGACAGGCGAGGCAAGCTCGTCTCCAACGGTGTGGCAGATGGGGCTGCGGCGCTTGCACTCTCGGCCACTGTCGCTGAGTTTGACTGGGGTGGCACTGAAGACCATGATGCTTCACCGCCCTGGTCATTTGTGGAACTTCGTGAGATCGTGCAGCGGCCGGTGGTGGAGTTGCTCCCTATGGCCCTGCCCCAAGGCAGCACTTTGGAGGCCGAGCTCATTAGCCAGCTGTCCGAAGTGGCGCTGGGAGAAGGAGGGTGGTCGGATGAGACTGCGGCCCAATGCGAGGAGAAAGCCCTCGAATGTGGATGGCAGTCGTGGCTTTGGTTGCAAATTCTTCTGATGAACGCCATGTACTGTGGAGGGGCCACAGCAAGGTGGTCGATGGTGCACCCCAAGAAGCACACTCCAGCTCAAGAAGAAGTTGTGGCACGACAAGAGATGCTGGCCCGAAAGTGGACAGGTCAATCTCAGCCTGAAAAAAAAATTGAGGTTGGGGATTGGGACAAGCTGGAAGAGGGCCTTGGTGGCATGTACACTGGGGCCTCACTCGGTAAGTCCTATAACCCTTGACCTTGGAGGCCATACTACGTCGTGAGCGGTGAGCTGAAGGGCTTTGCAGCCTCACCGGGGGATCTTCCGATAGGCGATGAGGAGCCGGTCCACCCAAGGACCTCAGCAGCAGCGCAGGTAACTTCACAGGACGAGTGGGACAAAGTAGTGTCTTACTTGGTGTCAGCCAATATGCTGGAACGAGAGCGGGGATCATCAATTTGATCCCGTCCAACGGTTTCCAGCGGCTAAGCTGGGGGACGCTCTGCCTGCACGATGATGAGGTTAGTCTATGCTGCGCGGAGGACCAGAAGCACTGTTTCCATATCACAGGCCAGGGTATGCCTGGCGAGGGTTCTTCGTGCTCAATCGCATTGCAAAAGCGGAGCCAGCTTCCTGGATGGGATCAAGGAACGAGGATATCCTCGCGATCAGCGCGCCCATGGGATGGAACAACGTCGCCGACTTCATCCAGGACGGCTGTGAGAACCTGGCAATGAGAGCAAACTTGGACCCAGGGAAAATTGTGCGGATGAATGCGCCTTCCCTATTGGCGCCCCTGACGACGCCAAGGGACTACTTCTCTTTCTACGTGGGCAACTTTGACCAGTTCAAGGTGGTTTGGAAGACAGAAGCTGCGACTTCTGGAAGGTACGCCATCTTCGGAACAGCTCCAGCTACGGCAAGAGATGGATCGCCTTGGGGTTGGCCGAGATCCAAAGAAAGCAGCGGAAAGCTCAAGAACATGGACGTCCCTCGGCGCTGAAGTCGATGGCGACAATGGCATGGTGGGAAGTGCTCTGAAATTCCGAAGGGCGCTGCTGGGAGCCAATCTGCAACTGATTGCCCAGGAAAAGGTGAGCAACCACAGCCGCAACCTTGAATCTGTGGTGAGCAAGAACATTCATTCGGTGCAATACAAGCGGACACTCTCCTGCTTGTTCAACAACTTGTACATGGACTTGAACGCAGCGGAGACCGCGCTGATGAGTGAAGGAGCGCGTGACGAGCTGCTGATGCTGACATTGAGTTTGCCTATATATGCATTGGATGAACCAGAAAAGCCAACTGAGTGGGCATGTGTATGCCACGGATGCATCAGAGGATGGCGGCGGAGCTTGTCAATCAGCAGGGTCAGTCCAGAGAGCATACCCTGGCACATGAAGCCATGGGTCTGGAAGGAGCAGGTGCTGATCCAGTGCTGGTGGTGGAATGCTTTGCCGGGATCGGGATCGGAGGTTTGAAGCAAGCATTGGACCTCTTGGGACTGGTGCCGATGGGGCATGTTGGCATTGACAACAGTGCTGAATGTGGCAAGGTCTTCAGGCAACACTGCCGGCATGCTCTCTGGTACAAGAACATTGAGGACATCACCTTTGAAGAGGTAAAAGAATGGCGGAAACGGTTTGCCAAGGCAACCAAGGTGATCCTCAGTGGCGGTTGGCCATGCATCAACCACAGCCAACTGAATCCGCGCAGAGGTGGCGCTGAAGCGACCAGCAGCCAGCTCCGGGACAAGATGTTAGAAGTGAGGACAATGTTGAAGGCCGCGTCAAAACATGTGGGCCTGCCGAACCGACATCAGAATCGATGTCGGAATGCCCTATATGCAGTGGGCGAGATGTCTCGCCACAGCATTGATCCAACCAGTTGGACATGGAAAGTGCTGATGGCATATGCCTGGAAACGAAAGGACCAACATATCAATGTGCTGGAGATGGTTTCTGTCCTTGATCTGCTGCGCAAGTTGGTGCGCAATGTGAAGTGCCACAACTCCCCAATGGTCATCTTGGTGGACAACCAAGTCGCTCTGAGCGTGTTGACCAAGGGACGGACATCTGCAAAAGCCCTGCAGTCACCCATCCGGCGGGTGTCGGCTGTTTTGCTAGCCTCCGAAGTGCTGGCTTGCTACGGCTGGATCAAGTCCAGCTGGAACCCGGCCGATGGGCCGTCCCGCTGGGTGCAGCGACGAACTCATGCCTAACAAAGGCATTGTGTTGGGACGACGCTCGGTGGCTCAGCGAAAAACAGACCGACGGGCCCTGGGCACTTTGCAGAGTTTGGTTGTGGCACCTTCTACTCACAATAGATGAATTCTTACAGCTGCATGGGTATGGGTATCCACAAAGCTTTTCTACTTTGGACACCAAGAGTTTGTGAATTCGTTGAATATTTGTGGCATAACGGGGAACCAAAAGCTTTTGCCTCGGACTGTCTTAGCGGAATAGGACACTTCATTCCAGCTGCAAAGAAACACCTTGTTGGAGGTTGGAGACTTCATGGTAGTTGGACTAGGGCAGAACTGCCAGCTCGCGCCATTCGTTTTACCCCGGTTATGGTGTACGCGTTGGCGCAAAAAGCTTTTGAAAAAGGTTGGGAGGATCTCTGTGTGTTAATGCTTCTGGGCTTTGACCGGTTTGCACGTACCGCGGTGAACTCTTTGCTGCGAAAAAGCAAGACTTTGTTTTCAATCGCTCTTTTTCCAAGGTTGTTTGGTCTCTGCCCCTGACAAAAAGTGGTCATCGGGTGGGGGCGCAAGAGTCCTTGGTGATCGAGGATGTTTGGTTGGTCAAAGCCCTTTGGTCCTACCTTAAGAACTTGCAAAATGGCGATACTTTGCGGCAATTTGCCCCCGGAGTCATGCGCAGTCGTTTGAAGCAGCTGCTTGTTGAGCTTTCCTTTCCTGACGGTTTCCAATGGTATTCCTTGCGGCGTGGGGGGGCGACCCAAATGTTTCGCTCTTCAAACAATCTCCCCCATGTTGGCGTGGTTGGCCGATGGAATTGTCAGAAAACCGCACGTATTTACATTACGGATGCTTTAGCTCAACTTGCTGAAATTGCTGCCCCAACGCCTGTGCGTCAATCCTGGCTTCTTTTAGCCCGCAAAGCACGGCCAAACCCCTTTCGTTTTTTCTTTCCCCCCTTCTGAGAGACAGTGGCTAAATTTGTCTCTGGTCTCCTCACTCCATCCTTGCCCAAGGCCTCGCCATCTGGCTACCTTCATGCCTGCAAAAGCAGAAGACAGGATGGGGTGGACACCGGTGTCAGGGTGCCTAATAGCGCTAGGGCTGGGGGGGGGCACCCGGGAGATCTGCTGTTTTGGGACCTGTTTCACTGTGTTTGGGTGTGTCATTGTGTCCTGTTTTCAGGCCAGGTGGAACACGTGATGAGACCATGGGCCTGTCAATAGGGTGCGTTGGCATGTCCGGGTGCCTTTCTTTTGAGTCATAGTTTGACTTTGAACCAATTCCCTTCGAAGCGCAGCTAGTCAAAAGGAATGCGAGCTGGTTGAACACTAACTCTTGGGCCCCCGTAATGATAGTGTCAAATCAGTTGTGCTTTCCGTAGCACTTGGGCTCTTTCAGCCTCCACTTCCCCTGCCTTTGATGGGGACACCAGTGTCAGGGTGCCTAATAGCGCTAGGGCTGGGGGGGACCTGTTTCATTGTGTCTGGGTGCGTCATTGTGTCCTGTTTTCAGGCCAGGTGGAACACGTGATGAAACCGTGGGCCTGTCAGTAGGGTGCGTTGGCATGTCCGGGTGCCTTTCTTTTGAGTCCTAGTCTGACTTTGAACCAATTCCCTTCGAAGCGCCGCTAGTCAAAAGGAATGCGAGCTGGTTGAACACTAAACATATGTTTTTGCTGATGGATTTTCCATTGCCACGTTTGATTACCCTCTGGTAAACTAACATAACTATGGAAAATCACCATTTTTAATGGGTAAATCCATTATAAATGGCAATTTTCGGTAGCTTTGGGTACCGGGTGTGAATTCGCCGTTTGAGTCCCAGGACTCTCTTGACAGTTGCACACAAGACAGTCGAGTCGACCACTCAGGGAACTGGACTCCGTTCAGTGATGACTTGAACTACCTAACTAGCTAGCTAACAGACTAACTAACAGATCTAACAGACTAACTAACTAACTAGCTAGCTAGCTAGCTAGCTAGCTAGCTAACTAACTAACTAAGTACACGGAGTGAGTGAGTAAGTGAGTAAGTGAGTAAATAAGGAAGCAAGTAAGCAAGTAAGGAAGTATGTGCGTAAGTGAGTAAGTATGTAACTGACCAACAAACTAACCAAGGAGCGAAGGAACCAACCAACATGGCTGACCGGGACATCCCATATCAATGGGCCTTTAACTTTCAACGGGAAATTCATCTATGCAGTCTATACATGGTCAATTTTCCAATCATCTCCAATTTGACATGAAACCCATGGCCATACTATATATAGTAAAAGGATCTTCCAAAGTCCAAACACTGCCAAAGACCATGTCTGGGGTTATATGTTAAATTCAGGGGGGCATACCATCCCCAAACATCACCAGTTTGACATAGTTTGACCCTGAGCCAATCACTAATTTTAAAGAGGAAAGCGGTCTTCCAACCAACCAATTCACGGCCTTAATTCAGATTTGGTTTGCACAGTTTTGTGCCAGTAGATTGCCTGGCCAGTTTTCATGTCTGCAGATAAGGTGAATGGTGAACGGAATGATATAGCATGAGATGATGAATTAATTTCAGAAGAGAGTTGTGTGAAAAAATGTGATGAGATTCCCCCCGGAGTTGCCAGTTTTGTTTTTTTCATCAACGGCCCTCAAGTGCCGTTTGTTCTAAAACGTCGCTGTCAACGGCCAGCAAGGTGGATGTTCAATCGTCCTGGCGTCGAAAGGCTGAGCGTTGGACCAAAATTTTTATGTGATCCTTCAAATTCAAAGCTTTGGCCGTGGAACCTTGGTGAATTTCCCGGCACCCTCTGGAAAATTCAGACGACAAAAGGAAGTCATCCTTTTGTGGTAAATCATCGAATCAAAAGGCAGTTGTTTTCTATAGCAAGGTGTTAGTTTACTTGGAGGGTATCCTTTTTGAATGGTGGGGATGGGATCTTTTTCAAGGGATTGATCTGGTGGTTTGGAGCCCGGTGCTTTCGGTGCCCCAAAACCACCAGATGCAAGGCCTCTATGGGCCCAACATTGAAAGATCCATTCCCTCCAAACTCAGAGCCCATTGTTTCCCGCAAGAAGTAGAAGCAAACGCGCATCCACCTTACGTATCCTTACGTAAAGATGTCATGTTTAAGACAGTTTACCCACATTTGCTCTTGACAATTTGATTCTTTGCCAAAAAAAAAGGATAGAGGATATCCTGCCTCTACGCCTCATTTCCGCCCAGGATTTCCCTTGATCCCCAGCGGGGAATCCGATGCCATCGTCACCATTGATGCAGGGGCAAAGCTGGGATATCCACATTGGAAGAGGTTTGAGAGCGACAAATTTCGGATGCCGGAGTATATCAAGTGTTGCCTGCTGGATTGGTTGAGGGGAACATTACGTAATATCTGAACGCCACATACTCCTGATAAAACCATCTTTTCCATGGTTTTCCCCCATGAAAGATAAGGGGTTCCGGTGAAGATTTTCCCTGGGTGACTGGGCGCAGAATGTTTGGCCAACCATGTTTGCACAGGAAAACCGGTGGCGACTTGAAGTTTATGAACTGTTAGCGTGGCAAACCAAAACCATAAACTGGTTGGTGGTTTGGAACATGGCTTTTATCTTCCATATATTGGGAATGTCATCATCCCAACTGACTAATATTTTTCAGAGGGGTAGGTATACCACCAACCAGATAAACCTCCATTTTGTTGAGGGCTCATACCCATATTATATAGGCTTGATGATTGAGTTTCCCACATGAACAAAAAACGTGCGCATCCTTCGCTAGCCCACCTGCAACTCTACAAGGTGGGGCCCCCAAACGTCATGCTTGTGGGTTTATAGACCCCATGAATACTATAGTTATATCATGGTTTATTGCCCATAAACATCCATAAGCCCAAATGTTAACCAAGTTTATGTTCACCAACTTAGCTGACTTAGCTATTTCGGTGGCCCAGCCCACCTTGAGTATAAGTCTCCTTGTTTAATATTGCTGCCTGCTCTTTTGATTCTGCTGTTTTCCATCGGCATAGATTTCATCGAGCATCAAGGTCACTGCAGTTTAACTAAATGTTCACCTGCCCCTCTGTTTTCCATACAAACAAAGACAAGAACAGACCCAAAGACTACCCCCAAAATTAGAAGAACTTCCATTCCATCCCCAAAGATTTTTTAAAAAAAACATAAGAAATCCACCAAGAACCTGGCGGCTGGCGAGGTTTTTTGGGTATCATGGGCCTGGAGGTTGATACCTATGATCATTTGGACAGTCGCAAGCTGGTCCCTTACCAATGCGTCATGCGACGCAGCGACTGGGAGATGGCGAAGCCAAGGTTCTTGGAAGCGGCTTGGCTGGGGCGGAAGTGTCTTAGATGATGGGACTAGCAAACTTCATTTTGTAACATTTATGTCGCTGAGTTAGAAATGTTAGAATCTATGACAGTTCCGTACGTCTCAGGTATGAATTTTCGAAATTTTTGTGTGATATATAATTAAATTAGTCTATCCGTGCAAGCCCCGCGAAAACCCAGAACTGGTTGGTGGTTTCGAACATTTTTTATTTTCCATAATATATGGGATAATCCTTCCCATTGACTATTTTTTCAAGATGGTTAAAACCACCAACCAGTAAAATAATGAAACTGTAGTCTTTGGATGTCAGTCTTGAGCTGCCAATGCTTGAGAGAGTATCTGGGGATGTTGGGCCGTGCTCAATTTCCAAGGCCATCGACTTGCAAGAATTGCCCAACATTTGGGGTCATTTCTCAATTTTTTCCTCACACATGTCAGGATAAAGTCCTTGATTTTCCAAAGTTTTCGGGTCCAATCTTCAGTTTTTCCTCATTGTGCGGTAAAATCCCTGATGTTTCCTCATAATTTCAGGGTCAACTCCAAATTTTTCCCAATAATTCATAACATCATTGTTTTTTTCCCCAGTTCAGGGTCGGTTCCTTGATTTTTCCATATTTTCCCATGGTTTTCCCATGAATTTCCCAGGTCTTTCGCCTGGCCAAGACGGCTTACCGCCGCTGCAACGGCGGCACAGTGGCGCCCGGCATCCAGGAGGCAGAGGCAGCGCGCAAAATCCCCGACGTGGAGCTGGGGCAGGAGGACGTGAGGCTTGGCGCTTTATTCATTTAGTGGGATAATAGTGAGATAATGAAGATAGTGGGATAATGATGGAAATGATTATATATTATACAGTAATAATTCAGTATTTTGGGATAATAGTGGGATAACAATATTAGCTAACAGGATATTTGTGATACTGTAATTGGGATACTGATGGGAATGATTATGCAGTAACAATCAAACAATGGGATAATGATGGGAATGAATAATAATTATTCCGGGATCTTCAAACGTCCATTTATTTTTGGTTGCTGCGGTTGTTGCACACTTTTGTTCGGAGTCGACCACAAAAAGTGGTAGTTTACCAAAACGATTGTTTTTAAATGTTTTTGGAAGAACTGGCATCAACACACACCAATTTGTCGAATTTGTGATTTTGTGGCCCAGAATGCCTTAATCCAGCAACAAAAACTCTGGACCCCAGTGTTGATTTTAACAATTCTCTTATAGATGTTTCCATTGTGTTTGGTTTTCGCAGGTTTGTTTCCAAGAGAGGTGACGACAGAAAACACCTGAAAAGATGCTGCAAATCTTGAATTTAAGCAAGAATCCACGACTATTTTTGCGTTCAAAACGCCTACAAAAACTTTCAAAACGCTAGCAAAACCCATCAAACGGCTACAAATCAGGAAAAGTGGGTCAAATGTGTTATTTCTGATCCTGCCGTGGTCGTGCCCGGTGGTCAATAACTCCTTTTTGAATTTGGATTTGCACTTAAGACGGTGGACGACAGCTATGGTCAAAGTTAGGCGCGCTACCATGTTTCCAAATCCCAAAGAAAAACAAAAAAACACATGCTGACATATATAGGCCTCATCGCCATTGCAACCGCATAGCTGGCTGAATCCACAGGACCATGTTTTTCTGGAAGCAACCTAATCGCCTACTTTTTCGGGAAACGCCTAGTTTTAGTAGTACACATCACATCGTCCAGAAATTTCTGGTAGAATGAAGGTCCAGGTTGGTTCATTTAGTGGGATAATGATGGGAATGATGAATCATGATTCATAACCATAATCAAATAATGGGATCACAATATGTTTGAAAAACTAAATTAGTGATTATTAATGATATAGTATAGAATAATAGTGAGATAGTAATGAGATAGTAATATCCCAGTATTTGGGATAATAGTGGGATAGCAAGATTAGTTAACATTATATTTATTGTAATTATTGGCTGATGTAGTGGGAGAATAATGGGTAAATGGAAATGATGACAAATAATCAAACAATGGGATGATATACTTGGCATACCTGGTGCCAAAATGGTTGTTAAATAGATGGATGTATCCATGTTGGTCCCATACCTGTGATGGTTATACCATCCGTGTCCATCCATTTATCTACCTATATCTATATCTCCATCTATCTATCTATCTGTCTGTCTGTCTGTCTGCCTGTCTGTCTGTCTGTTTGTCACACTGTCTGTCTGTCTGGCTGGCTGGCTGGCTGGCTGGCTGCCTGCCTGTCTGTCTGTCTGTCTGTCTGTCTGTCTGCCTATCATCAGTATCTATCATTATCTA
>Ga0126342_10013703_pt1 | contig 14335 bp, 15 predicted proteins | sample Cyp1metagenome_FD_92528 | JGI IMG/M metagenome (GOLD analysis project Ga0126342, IMG submission 92528) | Coral microbial communities from Lord Howe Island, Old Settlement Bay, Australia - Cyphastrea 1 metagenome | ecosystem: Host-associated > Invertebrates > Cnidaria > Coral ...
AGTCAGCCAAAGCGGCTGAGGATTTCCACGTCTGGAGTTGGACCCTCATGGAACATGTATGAAAGGCTGTGCACATGTGACAAGAAAGCAAGAACATGACTGGGATCATTTGTTCATTCACAACATACACATATATATATATAAATCATATATCATATATGATATATCAGATGTGACATATACATCTATCTGGCTCAATTGAAATGATTCACTAACATGAAAACAGGTGAAACTTGCTGCCGTTTCGGGATGATCCTAAAGCTTACCATCATTCCAGCGACGTCACAGTGAGGTCATTATGATTCAGCCAAATATGTACTATGTGGATACTTAAATATTGTATATATATATATGTATATGGTTTATATGTATACATATGTTATATGTATATATATATATATATGTGTGTTACCGTTATATATGTAAATATATATATATACGTTATATATATAATATGCATACATGGATGGCTGCCTTTTTTGAAACAATATCCAAGAACATACTCACATGAAGAGATGAGTAAAGTATTTATCAGCAATGGACAATGGAGATGATCGATTATGGGCTTCACCAGTTTAAACAATAATCTTCAATTTTACAATTTTGTTCTGATGGACCGTTGGTTTGTTCTTTTGGGCTGAATTGTGACATAGATAGTCTCACCCAAAATAAGGGCAATATATTTTTGGTGAATTATTTTTTTTGGCCGATAAATCATGATAAATCAACTCTGTCCAAAAAAGATACATTTTGATGAAAACAGTGCACTTTTTTGGGGTATGCATTTTGGCTCATGTACCAACAAACAATTGACTTTAATGCCACTGTGTTTTCGTATCCTCCCAGATCGTTTAAATGGGCTGTGCTTCATTTTCTTTATTCCACAGGCGTTGAAAAGCTAAATCCAATACGTATTCATCAGTAATCAACAATCTATTTAAAACAATCTCAAACAATCATAGCCAACCTAATGTGGCCAAAACAATAATAAACCATCCCCCAGTCATCAGCATTTTATAGGTGGGATTCAAACTCTTCCCACACATGGGTGGTTTATGGCATTGTTTTACCCACATTAGCCATCATTAATAACCATTAATAGCCCATTAACCATCAATAGCCATTCATCATCATTAATCTCCATTAAATCCCAATTAAATCCCCATCAAATCCCCATTAAACCTCCATTAAATACCCATTAAATCACCATTGAACCTCCATCAAATGGAGGTGATCCCAGATGCTATCGACCCATGGTCCCAGGTCCTGGACGACGGGATCTTGAATGACTAAAAGGAAGAGCTCCTGCGCAGCTCCCCGCTGAATGCTTTCCTGGAAAATCCATCAATGATCACAGGGAGTACCCCTGTGACTTAGGACACCTCTCTCTCTCTCTCTCTCGCTCGCTCGCTCTCTCTCTCTCTCTCTCTCCCTCCCTCCATATGTATATATATATATGTAAATTACTATCATTATAAATTATTATCATTCTTAATCATTATTGTATATATATATCTTCCTCTCTTTATATAGGAATTATAGGAAATACATGGAAATATTGCATCAACATGCCATGAACATGGCATTTTGACTCAGGAAACCTATCTTTATATATATATATACACAGTGACAGTGTGTATATTATATATATACACACTGTGTATATATAATATGTACACATACTTATCTATCTATCTGTCTATCTATCCATCCATCCATCCATAGGAAATATGGCATCAAAGTGCCATTTTCCATGGCATTTTGAGAGAGACAGCGTGCCCACCAGATTCAACCTGCGTCACCGGCGTCACCGCCCGCCTTGCTGATCTCCAAACGACCGTGCAGCACCTGGGAGCCGTATCTTTCGAGGTCTCTGAAAGATGGTTCTGTGCTTCATCACTGGCTACATCTGGTTCCTTAGGCCATCATTTTTTGCAGATCAAGTGAAAAGCTGGCGAGATACGTTCATTTTTCGGAACGTGAATTCCAACACTTTCCTTGCTGAATTCCCGGATTTTGGATGTTTTAAGAGCCTAAGTCCATCCAAATCCTACATTTTGATTCACTTTTGATTCACTTTTAAACAAGGATTGAGTCTTTATCACCCAAATCCCATAGATCCCAATTTGCCCCCCACCCATAGACATCGACGCAACAACGTTGCCCGAACGTTCGGACCTGATCTGTGAAGTGCGCTGAAGCAGGCGTCAGGTCCATGGTCTGGGCCTAAGTCGACTGATGCCAATTTCATCCAAGTTATTGATCAATTTTGGGGGAAATCAATGGTGAAATGGGTACCCCATAATTAGTTAATGGTTAATAAAGGATGATAAATAACCATCATTAACCATAGTTACTACCAATAACGGTTAATAACTCCCATCACTCCCATCATATGATTCAAGTCGAAGATGATTGGGGGAGACCCCTCCCAAATCATCCGAATTGGGGTCCCATGTCATGGATTGTCATGGTACAATTCTAGGAAGCACATATGGCTATGGTTCAAGTCAGTGGAGTTGGAGCTACTGTGCGGTTGATCAGTTGGGATCATCATATGGAAAAAGTGGGGTAAACCAACGGTAAGAAGCAACGTAGCAACGCCAGATTGCCTTGGGGGCCGGGAGGGTCTACAGTGTCTACAGGAGACCAGAACTTTACATGTTTCTAGCACCAAGATGTAAGGGTCTCCTGTAAATGCTCCCTGAAACCACATCACCAATCTGAATCTTAATCACAAAGTCTTCTAGAAGCGAGAAACTTCTAGAAGCTACACAATCTAGACTGAACTCATTGGCGGGTCGCCTCATAAATGATGAGTCAGATCGGTCACAGATCCGTGACGTCATTGACCCCCCAGAAAGATCATGCAGAGGTGACCCAAGGATGAGCCACACTTGGATCAATCAGCTGGCTATCGCACCAAGAAAAAACTCACAGTTGGCCCTCAGTTGAAAGTTAACAACAGACTCCCAGTTGGATCATGAAAAAATGAATGGGAGAAAAATGGAGAAGATCTGTATGAACAACGATGAATACCATCGTAAACAAACAAGCAAAACATGGGCTGGGACAAGCAGCCCAAAGCCAAATCACAGTTCTGCCTTGGAGAAAGACCTACGCTGATCCTAAGATTCGACCCTCGACCAGGGGACAGTCTCGGTGGCATCGTAGCTGCTGAAGATTTTCTCCGCAGATGCGAACTTCTTCAGCAACTCTCCTGGGAAAGATGGGAGGTTAGGAGTACCATCTGGTTATGACTAACATAGCCATGGAAAATCACCATTTTTAATAGGTAAACCATCTATAAATGGGCCATCTATACCATGGCTATGTTAGTCATAACCAGAGGGCACGATTCTTTTCTGGTCCAATCATCTTTCCCACGTCCCATTCTGCTGGATAATACTCAACCATTATGGGGCTGGCCAACCTTCAACCAGATATTCCCACTATGGTTGAATTTTGTCTTCTGCGGGGTTACAGAATGTATGGGTATAAGACAGAACCAGAATGGGAATGTTGTGCGAATATAGTGGGACTATAGCCTGACAATGAGATTATTCCTGGGGGTTAAGTTGGTGGGTATAAAACTCAAACATCATAGGAATATCATGGGAATATGGAGGGGTATAACCCAATATATTTGAATATAGTTGGTTGGGCAAAACATGGGAATAGAGTCGGAATATTTGGGGAAGATCATGGACATATATCTGGGGTATCATGTGAATTTGGGCACGGTGCAAACATGGGGTACCCTTCTGGAGCCACATGTTTGGCTCGTGGGTGTGGAATCATCCATAAAAATGATGGTAACTATCTGCAATGATTTCAGTCTTGGGGCACTAAAATGTTTCACATAAGAAAAATGGTTGGTCCATTGATCTCATCTGTTTGAATTTCTGGTATTTGGTGCAAATATAGTATTACAGACAACATATATACACATATATCATATTATATCATATCATAACATATTAAATTATATATGAGATTATATCATATTATATTAATCCTTTCCTCCTAATACTAAAAACACCTCAGGTAGTTTTTATTATTAGGGGGGTATTTATTATTAGTGAACCCTATTAATAAAATAAAACCCTGCATAATAAAAACTATATTTTCCAATCTCAAAATCAATTAAATTTCCTTATATAACGCCATTAAAATATTGCAAAAACTTGGATTTCGAAGCGGACCCTATTAATAACATTAAACCCTTAATGATAAAAACTAGTTTGTTCGATTTCAAAATCAACTAAATTTCCTTATTTAACGCCATTAAAATATTGCCAAAAATCGGTTTTCCAAGCGGGCCCCAAGAATAAATTAAAAGCCCTAATATAAAAAACTAAAAAAAATCAGACGGACCCTAATAATAAACACCCTGGGGTTGACTAGTTTTTATTATCCACAAATGGTAGCTTTATTTTAAAATTGTTTTCTAAAGGGGATCAATGCAAAGTCAAATTGACCAATCTGAAATTTTCCGAAATTGGAGATGCACCCCTGTTTTTAGTATTTGGGTGACGTCTAGCAATAGGAGGAAGGGATTATATTATATTATATCATATTATACTACATTATGTTATGTTATGTTTTAGTATATTATATATCATACCATATCATATCATATTATATTCTATTCGGTTCTAGTATCTTACATTATTGTTATATATTATGTTATGTTACATTATGTTATGTTACCTTACGTTATGTTGCATTATATTATCATACTATACTATACTGATGTATATATAGAATATGATTTCAGGATGGAAGTTGGCTGGGATAACCCTGGGCTGGAACGACAAAAAAGGCATGACTGATAGCCGCTTACGGTAGGTTGAGTGTGGCACCCCCCCCGGGGGCCACCTGTGCGGGAAATGTGCCAATATGGGGGGCAACAACGCGCGGATGGTGTTGATTGCAAGATAATTCTTGCATTTCGGATCAGGGGACCCAAAACAAAAGGAGCTTGTTCCAGTTTTTTTCTGCCGGCGGGGTTTTGGTGTCGAACATTTGACTGCACTTGCTTGGTCTGGTGGGTCCTTCCCTGTTGCGAGCTTTTGTGACTCTCCCATCCTAGTTCCAGTTCGGTAGATTTGGATGCAAATCATCTTGGATGCAACTCATCTTCCTGCATGAGTGAAAGGACATGATGGTAACGGGTTCGCTCCGGGATCCCTAAAGTGGATTTGTTTGTGGATGCGGCTTTGAAGTAAGGAGGGCAAACCGACGAGAAACTCCAGTCTTGCCCTGTGGGAAACCACATCGCATTTTCCCTTTCCATATTGCTTGTCCATGTGACACCCATGGTGGATGCAAAGTGGTAAACCCACTGACCATACCTTTTTGGTGAAAAAATGTTATTCACTACCAAATGATAAACATGGGCAAATGGGAGTTTTGTTTGTTGTTGGGTGAGTTACTGAGAAGAACCTAAAATCACTGGCTTGGATCCAGAACATCTACAGAGGTGAAATTTGGGTTTGCAATTTGGGTTTGTCCATTGGTGAATCATTATTTTGCCCATTAAATTGCCATTTAGAAGGTATACCACATTTTCTGACAAACCCAAATATTAGACCGAATATATATATATAAATAATATAATAATATATATATATATATGTATATATGTATATATATATATGTATATATATATATGTATATATATATGTATATATATGTATATATATACATATGTATATATATATATGCATGCATGCATTACATTACATTACATTCCGCTACATTTACGTATATATATATATATATGTATAAATATGTGGGTATATATATGTGTATATATATATATGGAGAGAGAGAGAGAGAGACTACAAATAGTTTTATGGGCCTCAAACCGCTCAAACCCATCATTTCAGGGAGCACCAAGGCCCCGGTGCGGCCAAAGCTCGTGTCGTGCGTGCGATGCGCAAGGACTCCCGTGCATGCTGCTCGGCGGTGGTCGCCTCACTTTCCTGTGGAGATGGCGCACCAAATGGAGAACTTGGATATTGTAGGATATTCAATGGGAACATAAAATGAAATTAACAATATTGACAATCTTAACAATGATAATAGTAACAATGATATTAACAATATGAAACACATGACCAATATGAAAAATATTATCAATGTGAACAATCTTAAGAATATTAACAAACATTAACAATATCAACAATAGTAACGCTAGAAACACAAATGATAATGGGATATAGGAGGATATTAAAATGATATAAAATGATGATATAGGATAACATAAATGGGTAACGTATAGGATAATAGTGGGATAATCATGAACATTTATGGGATAACCCAAAAGGAACGTGGCAATGTCTTAAATATAAAATTACCTTTTATAGATTATTTCCCAGCTATAATCCTCCATTTTTTTTTGGGGTTTTCTATTGCCACCTTTGATTACCGGAGAGTTGTCGAAATGGAATCAAACATGGAAATTTAACCATCAAACATGGTGGGGATATAATGGGGATATCATTGGAATACTATGATATACCCTCTGGTAATGACCAAGAGTTTGCGAGTTCTGAAGATCAACTTTCTAAGAAACGATAAATCATCGAACTAAATGGGCCATCTAAACCATAGCTATGCGAGTTTACCGGAGGCGGCCACCGATAAGCGGCCCACCTTTGCAGCACGCATGGTGATGTCCACATAGACCTCGAGGTCACCAGAATCCGCATTTCTATCTACTTCTACATAAGTACTATGCATATAAACATGCGTCTCTGTGTCCTTCTTTAATTCATGCATATTATATATATAATATATATATATATATATGATCAATATGTAGAGTATTGTAGAGTACGAACGTATAGAATCTCTATACATGATCAACATTTAGAATGGTCATCACATCTTCAACAGGATTTCCTTGACGGTGTGGGATATGAGAACCCTGATATTTGAAGAGAACCGAATAGTGTTCTGCGAAGCTGGCAGTACGCTGCAAAGGAGAGTGTTTACCGAAAACATGCATACGATCACCTCTCTTTCAGACCTGGAGTGGTCAAAAACTTGATTTAGATATATTTAGATATTCTTCTTTATGCAGATTCCTGAGTTTAGCATTTTAGCAATTATGATCATAAACATGTATTACAAATTGGTGAGCTGTTCTCCCCACTTCAGTATCTCAGTGGTTCTGGCATGTTCTGGCCCCTCTCTTTCAGTTGGACCGTAAGGGGGGGGTCATTGCCCTTTTTGAACTCGGGTCTTTTCCGAGAAATATACAGAAAATATGTGTGGAGGTTTACTTCAGAGAACTCGAATTCTTGGGTGGACCGCGATTTCCTCGCCAAGAGTCGGCCAGAATGACGTTGGAGATGCCTTAGGTCGCTGGAGGGCAGCTCCTGTGAGCTTTTTGTAACCAGAGGAACACTTTTGAAACCTTCGCGATCCCCCAACTTGCTGGATTTCTTTCTGTCTTTTTGAGGTTTTGACAGATCAAAAGTTCGAAAAGCATCAGGTTTCAGGTCTTTACGCCCCAAGGCGAAGCCTCCAACTTCTAAGATGATCCGCCACCCCACCAGCTTCCAGGCATGCTTGGAGTCGGAGTAAAATCACCCAGCTTCCAAGCATCAATGCGAACATTACATCAATCATCTCAGAAATCTTAGCTAAAACTCATAATATCCCCAACTCACAGCTTAAACATCCTGCCAAAGATTACCCCAAAGTCGCCCCTGGGGAAAACACACACACACACACAAAAAGAAAACAACCTCCCAAGATTTCAACACACAAGTCACCTCCGAACAAAAAACACAAAAACAATCGGAAGATATCGGAAATCACCATCAAGAATGTCCAGCCCCATTCTCCCATTCCCCGGCCGCCCTCTCCCTTTCGCCCAAGCAACCCATGGTCACCAACATGTAGCTGACCACATAGCCCAGCACGAAGGGCGTGCCAAACTCTGTTGCCAAAATGGAGGGCAAGGGAGCGCCTGGAGCCGATAATGGAGCCACCAATGAGGATATCATAGGAATATCATGGGGTGGGTGAAATCATACCATAGCAACCCAGAAAAAATACAGTTTTTGGGCGAAAGAATATAAAAAATGGATCATAACATATCATAACCAACAAAAAAATAAGACAATGATAGCCACCTGGAAAATGCGAACGCATTTTCACAATCCCAGGTGTGATGGAAATTCACATGGTATTTCAGACCAAGCAGTAAACCAGGCTTTTCGTTCGGGGCTACAGGCTATGAGTATCTTACAATAGGATGGGATCAATTGTGACCCAGAAAAAATCAGAAGCCACACAGAATGGGCCGAGAGGCCGAGGACTGCAAAACATGGGATAAGTTGATCCAATGTTTTGGTGACATCTCCCTTCATTCTTTTGCACTCAGGTGAGAACCAAAGGATGGCGTCAGAATGACACGTTAGATAAATCTTGGGATACGAAGAACTAACTATTCATTAAAAGCAAAACTTTTCTTGTCTCAGGTACTTCAAGAAACCGCAAACTCAAAGTATCCAACAAAGTCAGAAAATCCCTGGAATCGGGACCGTTGGTCCCTGGTGATGCGGGACCCCATCTTAAAATACCAGGGTCATCGATGTGGTAAAGCCAGCAATATGTCAACAATACATATAGTATGTTGTAGTTCTCAATTTGAGACATGGGCTAGTCTCAACCAATCCCCGAGTCCCTGATATTTTCGATCATACCCAGCATATTATGTGTGGCGCCACCCCATGTCACAGCCTGAATCTGCGTCACATTGCCCCGCCAAGCACCGGAAAGTGGTGAACATGGATCTCGGTCGCCGTGGCCAGAGTGTTTTTCAAAAAACACCAAGAGCTATACCGAGTGCTGAAACGCCTATGAAGCTGAGTCTACTTCCACCGGAATCCACTGGTGAAGCTGAGTTCTGACACACTCAAAGCTATTTGAAAAGTAGGAACCAAATAGAACTCTATCTGGTTGGTGGTTGCTGCTAACCCGTCTGAAAAATGATGGAGTTCGTCTTGGGAGTATGAACTTCCCAACTGAATGGAAAGTCATAAAAGTCATGTTCCAAACCACCAACCAGCTATGTTTTAGGTTGAATGTCGTCCTGATGTCCACCAAAAGGCGAATGACGCATACCACTATCCAGTGAAGGAAGCACCCAAGCAATGCTGCAAGGTGCATGGGCAGGTTGTAGAAGAGCGATTCTAAACCCAAGTCCTTGGCTCGGCATCACAATTGGTGGTTTCCCGCCCTAAAAAAACAAAAGTCATTGGGGCTTCAACCAAGGGGATTCAACTTGAATCCATGTACTAAACCCTGGGATGTTGTAGCTTCATGAGCACAAGAGATGTGCCCAAAAAAGGAAAAAAATCAAGCTGCGACTGTGACCCATGGATTTCCATCACGTACTCAGCTTTCCAAATTGTCCAAATACTTTCGGCAACTAGGACATGGCCAGCATTGCTATTTCGGGAGTCTAGCTCTGTCCACACCACGCCAGTGCCAAGTGTCTCGTATTCGTTGATCTCGACCCAAGAGATACGTGGCCAAGCCCGCAATAACCTAAGCATCATGGAAATGGAGCAAAACCTACCTGGTTGGTGGTTTCACCCCCCAAAAGAATTTTAGTCAATGAGGATCATCCCAGATAAAAGTTGAAACAGAAACAAATGAAACCACCAACCAGCTAGAAGTAATTGCTAGTGACTTAACCCCTGAAAAAAATCAATTAATGATAGTTGATTGAGGATGATCATTTCATCTTTTGGATGCAGGGATTGACAATACATGGTGTTTTTGGGGAAGTACATGTTGAACATGGGTGAACCAGCATCAAATGCTTGCAACATAGATCAGCATCCTTGAAATCTTGGCACCTTGCTGTCTTCAAGTTTTTTTCCGGAAATTTAATGCTGCTGAGCTGCATAAAGTACTGCAAAAAGCAAGAGCATGGCAGTAACCAGGGTCCGAAAACCACCAATGAGTCCTGTGCAGGATGGGGCGCATCCATGATATAATTCCGAATTATTCCATTTAATTCTTCAAGGGAGACCGCAGAGTATGGTGGATTTCAATGGATTTCAGGGTTGCTGTTTGGATAGACCCTCGAAACCATAGACTTTAGACGAATGTTGGACCTTCAACGATGGTAATACCTGAGTGACGTGACATTACAAGAAATCTTGTGAAGTCCTCTTGTCTCACCTTGCATGGAAATGCCACTGTTGTTGGATTTGCGATTGAAGTGGAAAGCAATATCTGTCCAAACCCATGTCACAACAAAATCATCCACGTCACTGTCCCATCCCTTTGAGCATCTAACCGCTTTGACACCGAGCCTTTGAGCATCAAACGCAGTTCTTTCATCCAATGAAATCCTGGGTGCTCCAAAAATGGCGAAACCGCAATGGTGGTCCTTCAGAACCCATCCCCATGTGGTCAGACAGTGTCAGCCTTTTCCAGTCAAATTGCGCCTTACCTGGAACGAAAAAAGGAGCGCGAATACGAGAAAAGTTACTTCCCAAATGTGACCCATTGGAGCGAGCGGGTTGGATAAACATCCCATATCACAAACATCCCGGCGAAACCGCAATGTTGGTTGAGCACCTTTTCAAATAAAAAGTGCGTGGCGTTGTGGCGCCGTGCGCGTTTTATCATTGAACTTGTTATTGATTTTCCCTGGGAAAATGGAGGGATATTTGAGTTGATATGGTATTTGCAGGGTTTTGTGCTCTTGACGTGATGGTCAGCTTTCAGTTTTGCAAGAGTCTTGCAGCCGTCCAAACATGTGCTCAGGGCATGTCCTGTGAGACTCAAAAAGCTTTTGGAAGTTGCATTGTGCCATCTCCATTGCCAAACTCAAATCCCTTGAAGCAATTGAGGATTGCCAGCGCCATTCTTGTGTTCCAAGAACTTCAGATGGCACTGTTGGAAATCTTCCACATTCCATCAATTCCACCGGGCCACTTATGGCCACTTCAGGGTGCCCCGGGCGTTTTTTCTTTTTGATCCGAAAGAATCCCTTGCTATGATTGCAAGCTTCGTGTCCCACATTGTTTTCAGCTGTTAGTTTGGGGTAGGAAGGGGCACCATCTGTGACTATGCAAAATTGCAACCTGTTTTGATGGCTCCAGCGTAGCACCGAGTGCGTGTGCAAGGTAACTTGAACCTTATTGCCCCACGCCACCCCACCCAAACCCCAAAACACATAGACATAAGATGGTTCCAGCGTTGCATCAAGTGCGTGCGAAAAGTAACTTGAACGTTGTTGCCCCACTCCATCCCATTCCATCCCACCCAAACCCCACCCAAACCCCACCGTCAACATTATATGTACATTTTCAAAAGATGACGCAACTACACGCGCGGTTTTCCACCCGCGAAGCAGACATAAATGTCAATTGCGATCATGATCCCAGTGAAGTCCGGATGTGAAAAGCCAAAAAGCAGCCCGAAGCCACAAACCAGTGATTGGTTGTATCCGAATTTCATGGCTTGGACACGGTGTTTTTTTAAACAAACAACATTTTGCTTGGTGAATTCCACTATTTTGCTGGTTGACTCGCCATTTTGCTTGACTAAAACATCCCCTCTTGAGTTGATCAAATGAAAATTCGTGCTGGTGCTGCCATTCTTTCGATGATGAAACATCACAATTTATATATATATATATATGTGTGTGTGTGTTCAATCCTTAAGCCTCAGATTTGTTAGTGAAATCCATATTTATCTTGGTGAACTTTGGGAAATCCACACTTTTCCTTCGTGGAATCCCACTTTCTCTTGTATAAATCCAGAGTTTTGTTGCTTGAATCACCAGGAATATCATGAATCACCTATTTTTTGAACCAGGTCCGTATTTTGGGTTCAACCCCATCCCGCCCAGGTCAGCGCTGAGCAGCTGAAGACCTTCATGATGCGCGTCACCCGCACCAGCCGAGACATGCGCAACAAAGTGGAGATGGCCACTGTCTTGGCGAACATGGAGAGAGACCACGTTCGCCAAGGGGATCGGCGAAAAATCGTTCGTGGAGAGTTTCAAATTTCAAATTTACCGGGGTGAACTATGACTATGACATGCTACGACGAATTCTTGTTGATTTGTCTTTACTTTTCTTGGCGCCAATTCAAACCAAGTCTGGGATACAAATTGCTTGGGTACAGTGTGATGGGTACCTTGAAAACTGGAGAGTTTGACCAGCAAATATGCCAGAAATATACCATTCATATGCGAAGAAACCGATAAACCATTCAATATGGAGATGCACCTTCTAACAGTTTCAACTGGTAATAAACGCATTGAAACCATTTGTCCTGAATCAATCAGGATCTTTCCAGTCAGGTTTGCCTGAGGGTAGAACCAAGAGTGAATGTGACTGCAAAGGAATTTGGAGGGATGCCATCAACAACAACCTCTAGGTTTTGCAAGAAATAGCCCGCTTGGTGGCGGATTCTCTTGCACAAGGTGCTTGGTAAGTCAATATATTAGCGTAATATATGTATACCGTGTATATGTATTATAATATACATATGTATATATATATATATATACACATACACACCTAATTCTACTTGTACATGCATTACATACCATTTACTGAGTATGCAAGCGTTTTCTTTTATCCCACCAGCCCGGGGCAAACCAAAAGAAGGTTTGCCCCAATGCTGCCAAAAGTCGGAGTCTTCACCACCCACAAGCTCCAACCTCACAATCTGGAGGCTTCCCATGCGAACCATGAAAAAAACAATGGCGTTCAATGGCATTCAATGTGCAATAGCCGACGCTTTTGTGGTCGGAAAAGTCCGACCCAAAATTGTTCGGCACATCGTTGGCTTGAATGTTCCCAAACATCCACATGTGGAACGATGTGGCTGCGATTCACATTGATCCGTTCCGTACCCCGTGTTTGAATCGAAACCTTTGCATCTCTTTGGACATTTCTAGGACATTTATGGACAATCAGTCATCTTTTTTGGGTTCACTGTTGCAATACGCGGCCCTTTCCCAATAAACCAACAAACCTACAAACCTACAGTAGTATTTCATGAAGCACCGCGCAGTCAATGACACCAAGGGGCATAAGGTCGGAGACGGCCGCGCCCATGAAAAACATGTCAAAAAAGTTCCACCATCTGCGGGCACAAGAGACATGGCATGTAAACTACTCAGTTTGCAGAACATTTTCTATATTGATCTTGCAAAATAAGGTTTATCCAAATTGTGCATGAAACTACTGAAAAATGGGTTATCTAAAGAGGGATAGCACATACATACATTCCATTCCATTGCCTTGCCTGACCCTGCATTCCACTAACCTATCGAGGCCTGGACATTGAGGGGGATATTTTTTTTAACTAGCGCTCAAAGAGCAAACTGCAAACTCTATGGTATATTTGTTTTAATAACATCTCCAAGCTTGGGGTACCACTGTTTCCCCAACATGTTCAGAGAACTTTGGGCCTTTTTGAAAGTAGAGAATTTTCTTCCTGTTTATCACATCTTCACCCCGTCCTTTCGTCTCCGCGGAAGTGCTCATAGCATCCAGATACGAGGACACGGAGGAAGAACTCAAGAACCAAGAAAATAGCAAAGGCCTCAGATCGTCAAATACAGGTTGACTTCGTTGTCATCGTCGTTATCGTTGTTGTGATCATGATCATGATCATGATGATGATGATCATCACCATAATCATCATCAGCAAGAGCAACAAAAGAACAAGGAGAAGAACAAGAATAACAAGAGAAACATCACCAGCACCAACAGCAACACCCAACTCACCCAACTCACCCAACTCACCCAACCCACCAAACCCACCAACCCAGCGAGCCAGCAAAGAAACAAAGAAACAACGAAACGAAAAAGAAACAGAAAAGGAGAAAGAAAGCAAGACAGACAGAAAAAAACAAGGACAGGGACAAGAATTATAACAAGCGCACAAACAAGAAGAAGAAGAAGAAGAAGAAGAAGAAAAAGAAGAATACAAATAAGAAAAGGACTAATAATGGGAAGAAGAAGAATAAGAAGAAAAATAAGAAGAAAAAAATAGGGAGAAGACGAAGAAAAATAAAACTGAGAATAAGAATAAGAAAAGGACAAATAATGGGAATAAGAAGACAAATAAGGAGAAGAAGAAGAAGAATCTGCCGGCTTGCCGGCGTGTTTTGTGGATGTTCCTGTTACTGTTGTTGTTGTGTTCTTACTTTTTCCTCTTGGCGCGGATTTTTACGACACCACCCCCTCCCTCTCACTCACCTTCCCTCTCTGATTCAACTATTTCACCCTGTTTTCATTCCTTCACACTCCTATCCCTTCCCCCATACTAC
>Ga0126342_10013704_pt1 | contig 14334 bp, 16 predicted proteins | sample Cyp1metagenome_FD_92528 | JGI IMG/M metagenome (GOLD analysis project Ga0126342, IMG submission 92528) | Coral microbial communities from Lord Howe Island, Old Settlement Bay, Australia - Cyphastrea 1 metagenome | ecosystem: Host-associated > Invertebrates > Cnidaria > Coral ...
ATGTATGTATGTATGTATGTATGTATGTATGTATGTATGTATGTATGTATGTATGTATGTATGTATGTATGTATGTATGTATGTATGTATGTATGTATGTATGTATGTATGTATGTATTATATGCATGCGTCTATGTATCTATGTATGTATGTATGTATGCATGTATGTAAGTATGTATGTATGTATGCATGCATGTATGCATGCATGTATGTATGTATTTATGTATGCATGTATGTATGGTATGTATGGTATGTATGGTATGTATGGTATGTATGGTATGTATGGTATGTATGGTATGTATGGTATGTATGTTATGTATGTTATGTGTGTGATGTATGTGATGATGTCATGTATGTCATGTATGTCATGTATGTCATGTATGTCATGTATGTCATGTATGCCATGTATGTCATGTATGTCATGTATGCCATGTATGTCATGTATGTCATGTATGTCATGTATGTCATGTATGTCATGTATGTCATGTATGTCATGTATGTTATGTATGTTATGTATGTTATGTATGTTATGTATGTTATGTATGTTATGTATGTAATGTATGTAATGTATGTAATGTATGTCATGTATGTAATGTATGTAATGTAATGTAAAAATAAAAAAAAAGAGATGTTCTTTATTTTTCGATGTCGAAAGTGGGGCCCAGTGGCAAGTGGACCCAAGAACTGCTCACTGTAAAACGCAAGAAACTCGCTGGTTTGGTGTTTGAAAGTCATCAAAATGGGTTACCCCTAATTCTAGTGTTAGTATGTGTTAGTCATCATCTTCCCTACAAGATTTGCCGTTTTAGCTAAACATGTTCCTATCCACATCCATAAGCCAACACATTCCCACCTTCGAGCCCGCCTTCTTGCCGCGGGTTTCAGGGGACTCCATCTCCTGTTGGCCCGGGGATGCCCAGGGTCCAAGGTATATCCAATTTTCGGACACAGCCACATCAATGCCACATCTATAGACATGAAGGATGTTCATTGATTTTCCATATCCATGGGTCAAAAACAATGATATCTTGGTTTGGATGAAGATCTGTCAGCTAACTTGATGTTCAAGGTTTTGATCCATATCCTCATTGAGGATTCCTTACAGGATCATCTATGAATCTATACATGGAAGATGTTCCATTACCACGTGAGGCTGCTGGAGGGTAAAACCCAATGGACAAAGTTTGGAACACCCTTCAAATATTGTGGTGATGTATGGCGATGTGTGGTGACATGCAAAACTACAACATGCAAAACTACCCTCCGTGGGAATCAGCTCCATGGCGTGCTGGAAAATTATTGCATGTAGTTCAATGATTTTCCCAACTATTTCCCTGCTTGATGACACCGAAGGGTATACTTGATGCGCATCTTTGGTGGCTCCCATCTCTGTGTCGCGTCCTTGCGTTTCACCGCAAGTGCCTGTTCCAGCCGTTTCTTCAACTTCTCGAGCTCCTTCCCCCCAGAACCAAATAAAATGGCCACTTAAGTCTCAAGCATTCGGCATTCCAGGAGAATGAACACTTATATAAATATGAGTTTCTCCGAAAATAGGGAAATTTGATGGTAATCATCATTTTCCGCATTTCAATGGCAATTTGGGGGTGTCCCCCTATTGTCAGACAAAAGCGCCAAAATGACCACCGAGTAAATCTTTGCAGTTCACGGCTGATAGTGGCAGTCCCGTTCTCTTTGACGAGCCAGAGCCTGCCAAGGCAGGCGTTACAATCCCAATCGATCCCAGTCAAGTTCCATCAATACCTTGGGACCTGGTTCTCATTGCAAAATCACTGGGTGTTACGGGATGTTTTCCCCCTCCATATATGAAAATCATCAGCGCCCATCTCTATATCAGCACACGCATTCATTTTCCATGGTTGAACCATGTTGAATCCCGCAGTTGATGTAAAACTACAGCTACTTTGTGGAATTCCCTGAAAATGGAGCGCCTCAAGAATTACCCAAGATAAATCAGAACCTTCCCCATGAAATCGGCAATCCTGGGGTATCCGGCATCCCCATTCTTGAACAGCCCATGAGAAGATCAGTGGCACTGCCGGGGCCTCAGCCTTCTGCGTGCGAAAGGCAAGATCCGGGGCACCTTTGTCCACCCTGTCCCGGGCCTGCAAATGGGCGCAAATGGGTAAATGATGCGAACCCAGCTGAAAGCATCTGAATCCTTTCAAAATCAAACCTGGAAATCCCAAATATCCGTGAAAATCCATGAACATCACAACTTTTTGGACAAAAAAATCAGCTGCAGGTGATGAACCGTTGCCAAATTTTATTGGTCCTACAGCAAACATGGTGTCCGCTGATTCGGCCCCTCTGGGCGGCCCGGACTGGCTGCGTCCTGGCACGGTGGAACTTCATGGAGCTTCCCCGAAGATGAACATGTCATATGACTTCATGCAGACTGACTCGGATTGAGTTTGCCCATGTTTTGACCCTCGGCTACTGCTTAAATTGGGGAATTGGGAAACTGGCTTTCTGTATCCACAGGCACTGTTAACTAGGATCTGATTTTGGTTGCAAGACACCGTCGGTCTTGTTTGCTGCAAAACACCATTCAAGCAATGGTTTTGAGGTGCAAGCACGCGCAAAGAGTTTCAATTGTTTCAAGAGAAAGCGTCCCGGGCCGTCGGGTTCGTTTTCTGAAGAAGCACTGTTTTTGCAGCGGGATGGCGATGGATGATCTCAAAATCTACCGTGTAAAGTACCAAAGGAGCCAAGCCAAAGATAAAACTAGCGTATGTGTAAGCTGTGAAATCTGTGAAATACAAAGAGTCACCCAGCTGAGCGCCGCTTCCCTCATCACTTCTTGTGCTCCTTCTTCACATAGTCTGTCAGGCGCAGAGTGCTGCCAGAGACTTGCTTGCATCGGAGGGAAAGGATGTAAGCATTGTGGTCCACAAGCTCCTCCGGAGAGTTCCCTGACAAAAGAGCGACTTGAGGTTCTTTGACTTCTTTGATCTGGGAGTCTTCGATGATTTTCCATTGGCGGGGCTCTGACCTTGTTGGTATCGCGTAGTAGTGCCCGCTGGATGCGTTCTTTTGCCTGAATGGATGATGGCGTGGTACACTTCGTACTCGTAACCAACACACACGCTCCTGTCTACTTACATATGTGCTTGCTCCTCTGTGTAAGTAAACGTTTGCACATCAAAGCTGAAGCGATGGAAGCAAATTTGCAAAGATGTGAGGGTGGTCGTGTGATGCTTGTCCATTTCACAGCACACATCTCCTTCCCGCAGTTCTCACGCTTCAGAAGATGGTCGGGATCATTCATCTCTTCAACTTTCAGATGCTCTTCTAGCAGCTTCGGCATGGTTGGCACAATGCCACTGTCTTTCACCTGCTCCATCACGTCCTGCTGCTCACCTCCTGAGACGGTAAAGCCTTGAGGATATCACACTCTGTGATAGTATGGCTAGTCAGTGCCATCTTGGCAAACTGCTTCTGAAGAAGTTCCATGAATATCTTGCCCAGTTCGAAGTCCTCCTGATATATTGCAGAGGGCTCGGCTTTCAGATTCAAGCTGAAGCTGCAAAGGCGCCACACACGAAGGCGTCAGTGAGGAACAATCCTTGAATGAAGTAGCACGTGCTGTTGAGGTTACGCAACCCAAGTTTCGGCGGTCTGTGCCGTACTGCTTGTGATTTGTCCTGCGATAGGGGATAAAACTCTGTGTTTGCTATCAATCCTTTCATGCAGCGTTTCCTCTGTATGGATGCATGGTTGGCTGGTCTGGTGCTGTTGACCTTGTTCTTAATCATATCCTTCCCTCATCGTTTGCTTGGAAGCGTTTTTGGACGAGGGGGCACCTGGCGACGTTTGGAAAGACGGGGGCTGATTTGGCACACTTGCCACCTGCCCTGCCGAGTACGGGCTCAATCTTTATATCTCACATGGCGGCAAAAGCCAAAACGGTAGTTGTCACCAATACAAATTTAAGCACTGCTCAGTTGGCATCCATATAGACCGAATGGAAGTTGGTCCTCAGTGTATATCGGCTCGAACAAGTAGCCTTGGACTTCCCATTGTCAATGACTGGAGTCTACACGTGGAAGGTCACATGACCCACTCTCCGCCAAGGAGATCGGCCGACCAGGACTTTGTCAAACAACTACGCTCCAGCAGAGACTTGGTAATGCGCAATTTCGACACTATAGTGTTAGGATACATGCGATGCATTTTACCACGGACTGTCTCAGTTTATTTCTGCTACCTCTAGGGCAATGCCTATTATCCCCCGCAACAACTTCGAGAGCTATATCATGCTATATCAATGCAGATCTTTCTGCTACGCAGGAAATGGCTCCCAGCTTCGATGTTACCAGGTACCCCAGTGGTTACGTATTGCCCCGCACTTAGATTCCTCCATCATGCATGCTGTGTCTCTTCTGGGGTTTGCTCACCGTAGAGGGGTCAAACTGTTGACCATGCGGGACCATCATGGCAATGCACGTCACCACCAAGAAGTACTTGCCTGTTGGACAGGCATCAGGGACAAATTAAATGCCGGACAGCTGGCAACCTTAACGCGTACAGCAGCCGCACAAATTGGCAAAAATGTCTCTCTGAGGGTCTGCACATGCTGCACAGCTGCATATTCAACGGTGTATCGATCAGTCAGGGTGGCCACATCGGCCACAATTTGACTTTCTCAGCTGGTTAGCGAATGTTCCCGTAGCAACCATTGGAGGAATCCCCAGATATACGATGCTTAGGTGGGCACTTACTGAAAGATAGTGACCTGTGGCTCCCTTTCCAAGGGCAATGCAGTCGCACAACAGTGTGTGTCATATGTGCTGCGCCAGCGCCAGCGCGCAAGTCGCAATTTGGCACATGTTGTTGCCCCAACACCTCTAGCTGAGGAAACAATTTCCTGGAAGAGGATCACAGGGCATCCTACCTCAGGCACTTTTGTAAACACGTTCTGCTGGACTCGACCTGGCACGACTACTCGATTCGACAGTGTACTGACCATCCCAGAGAATTCCCTCCCTCTGAGGTATCCCATGTGTACTATGAAACAGGGATTCGATAGACCGCTGGTGCTGCTTGAAGGTACACTGACAGTTTATTTGTTGTTTCACATGCGGAGGTTGCTGTGTGAGAAAGGTGCACAATATCGTACCTGCTTTGTTGGCAATGGAGGTGGTCCTAATCCTCGCCAAGCAAGCATATGGCAGCTTGCCTGCAGCTATTGCTGGTATAGTCAATCCGCCACCACATAGACCCATGTATCAATGTAAGGTTCTAACTGGGTTGAGCAGGTCCCCTACTCGGCGCAAAATAGAATTCTGCTGCCCAGCAAAGGACTTGTAGTCCAGGCTGCTCATGCAGCAGACATGACTGTCGCCACTCTGCTCACTAAAGATCCCCGTCTCAAGCTTCTTCTGACTCAGACGGGACATGCCACAGGCCAAAGTCAAGCTCCATACCTTTCAGTGTGACTGCGGACGAGTACATGTCTCCATTATGGCTACGGAGACAATCCCGGCGGGTGTTTCCTCAAGGTCCACCACCCACTGCATGATAATGAATTGCTAATACAGTTTGATGGATCTGCGCACTCACGCCAACATGTTGGTGGTGCAGGCCTTGCAATTTTTCTAATGACCGCACATTGTCAGCCGCATATCGTGGGAAGTATGGGCCCTGTGCCATCCTATGTAAAAAGAGTTTGGCTTCTGCACAAGGGCAGCCACCCTCTGGGTCATGAACCACCCCCCTGAGTGAGCACAAATGAGACCTGGCTCCTGGCACCGTAGACGGCTGCTTCGTCACATGGAAATTCTGGAGCGCACGCTGGCGTATGAAGCTTACACCTTTTTGCGTCAACAGCACCCGTTTCATTCGACCATATGGTTGCATGATGGGTTTTCACCGCCTCCGCCACCCGCGCTGGTGACCACAATGCCAATCCGGACAATTCCTTTTTACTTCATTCTCACCGATCTGCCCATACTGCCACGGCCATCCATTCAGGCCAAGCCACTAGATGGGAAAGCGACCGAAAACTTGACTGGTTTGTTTCAAACTAATTGCTTCGCTCCAGTTTCGCTCGAAGCATTGGACATAAGTGACCATGTTGGAGCCACGACCAAACACACAAAGATGCCACGTCCAATCACCAGAGGCAGACTCAAACAGCAGCCCGAATGGGCCCAACCTTCCTTTTTGAATCCCGCGCAGTGGGAACAAATGGTTGGTCAAGCTTGGTTGGGTTGTCAACAAGAAGAAGAGTACCTTCAGCTCAGACAACTGCCTCCGAGTGAGATTCATGTCGATGATGAATGGAAAGACTTCATGTCTCTTCTCAGCAAAGTTTTTCACTAAGCCACCCGACATGCTGCCACGCATATCATTGAACCAACTCATGAGCACAAACTGTTGCGTAAGCTGAACCAACTGGGTGTTCGCAATGGTGAGGGTATCAACATACCTGCCGTCCAGCAAGTCAACCGTGCGCTTCCTTCTGCCATACCTTCCAACAGCACGCAGAACGATAAAGCGCTAGCAAAGAAACTTGCTAGGCGGTACAAAGTGAATCGACTTGCTCAAACGAACGTTCGTGGGAGGATCTCGACGTGCGTATGTCGGATATGTTGGATAAAACATCCCCGACATGTGATCTGGCCATCCGCAGGCGCAGCTATAGTAAGCACAGGGCGCTACAGCAGCCATGAGCTTCGACAGGCACCGATGGGCCCTCAGCCTACTTGATAGTGCGATGTTGTGCGGACGAGCCTAGGCCTAGGCCATGTTGCTGTATGTTGCTGTTGCTGTTACGTCTACTCAATACTGTTCAGGTCCTTTAGCAGACGACGCAAAGCTGCGGACATGCGACTATTGATGAGGAAATGTGACAATGTCATAGAATCTTTGCATGTCTATCCGTCTATCTCTACTTCTGACTGATCTCACCTTGGAATTCCTGGTGAAAAGAGCCACCGCCGGACCGCCCCACCTGGTAGGAGAGGTCATCAAACCTCGGGTCATGAGCCATGGGACCTGGAACCCCAAAGAAACTTGGATGAGTCACTGGAATCATGGCTTTAGATGGGAATGGTGCAGCTTTCTCTAACTAGACTAGACACTTTTTTGGGCGGGTCCCCTATATCCCATGCCGACCCATGCCAACTGGGGACCAAAACTGCTTGCCGTGGCGTCCCGGTCAGCCGCAAGATCCCTCCTGGAGTCATTCGCACTGTGGACAATGCGTGGCAAGATATCTTGCCAAACTGCGAACCCGCCAGAATGTCTACTCCAAACCCTTGGTTCCCAGGGACCGGCCATTCCTTTTTGGACATCATCCTTTCAGGATCTGAGGGGGATACGGCTCAGAATTTCATAATGTGTCTTTTGGAGGGACTGCACCGTGGATCCAGGTTCTGAGACGTACCCCCGTCTGGGTGGATCTGTGCCTCCCAGGCTCTGTTCTGTACCGATCAATCAATGCAGGAGCAGATCTCATTGTCTCATGGACTTATTTTTCCGCTCGAGCAGCCGCGCGGACGAGCCTGAGACTGGTTTTGCCCAAAAAATCATCGGTGGGACCCAAAAAAAAACTGGTGCACCAATGAATTCCACAAAGAGGGAAAACATTTGGGAGTTGGTATCTTGAGGAAAAAAATACCTGTTGGGAAAATGGGCGGGGCAGCCCTTGATTGTTAGGACTTCTTTGTTAGGCGCGTTCATTCAATCGATTATATCAAGCTGGCCTAAAAAATAATGAACAAGCTGCCCGTTGCAGAGCGGACGAAACTGCCCGTTGCATAGCGGACAAAAGTGACAAAACCCTTAAAGCAAAAAGTGAAAGCAACACCCATTCACACAGACGGCCAACATCAGCCAACATCCACGCCTGTTTCATCTTCATTCATCCTCTGTCACTTTGGGACTTGACAACAATTTACATGGACTAAACCAAAGAGAACCACGCTAAGACTTTAAGAATGTCGTTGTCTCAAGCTTCAAAAAATTGATGATGTCTAGCTTTCAAACTTATAAAGCCTTTCAGATCCATCCAAAACAAACCCCCAGGACGAAGTCAACCCGCTGGGCCTTTGTTCCGGTTTGCCTTTCTTTCCCCTTTGTCCTGTTGGATGGATAAGACTTGGACAAGACTTGGGCAATTGGATGGACAAATTATGATAAATTGGATATAAATTGGATATACTTGGATGGACCCTCCTGCTTGTGATGGAAAATGATGGGGACTGTCCACCGACATCGACTTCTGGCCCCAGTCAGAGTCAGATCAGACCGAGTCTCCTGTTTCATCTTCTTTGCCTTCTTCACCTCCGGGGAAAAGGTGCGAAAGTTTTGCAAAAAGTCCAGCTCCAGTGCGGTTCCTCCTGCAGCATTGTTGGTGGCTGGGTGTGGCCGGGCACATTTCCATGCATCCAATTGCGTGGTGCCTTCTCATGCGGTATCCGCCTGTGAAAAGACAGTAACCAGTCTGAAAAAAGTAGCTAATCAGGGATCATGCTAGTTAGGGAGGACAGAAATATGTAAAATAATAATGTGGAACCTATATATTTCATTGTTCATAAATGGAATAACCCTGGATAACCCGTGTTAACCCCACTTCGGGAACCACCAAGTTTAGTAAGCACTTACTCAGGTTGAAACCGCCTCGCCTGGGATCCTGCATGGTGGAACTCATGTGATCTCCGTCCAGTGGAAAAATGTGTGGCCACAGCTCGTAGGCGCGTAGATCGCCCTGCGCCATGTGAAATGACAGGTGAAGCATGCCAAGTCCGCAAAGAATTACTGTACCCTTTGGGGATGGTTTATATTTAGGTTTGCCACCTTATGCGTCAAAATGATTCAAAATGTCAGACCTCTTGGGGCCCCTTAGGGCCCCAACGGGGGCCCCTTGGGGCCAAGGAACAACAGATCTTGGCAAATGCGCAGCAATTTTTGAACCGTTCCATCACAAGAAATTTGTTTGTACCCCTACTGTTCTTTGCTTGTATCATAAATAACTTATCTCCAGATACGACTATATCCACCATTTTTCTTTGCCAATCGCAGACACCCTGCATGTTGTTTTGGCAAAAGACTGAAGATTATAATCAACATGAATCAACCCTTTACCAAGCGTACCAAGGATAATCCACAATATATCAGACCTACGTTGTTGAAGAATTTAGGTGGAACCCATCTCGTTTAGGTTATATTTAGGCGGAAGATATGTAACTAATAACTGTAACTATTAGGAGTAGTTTTTGCCAGCGGACCGAAAACCGTGCTCGTAAAATCAACGTTTTTGATGGGGTGGGGTGGGGTGGGGTGGAGTGTGGTGGGGTGGGGTGGGGTGGGGCAGCAATAGCGTCCTTTCACTTACGTCGATGAATGCTACGTTGCCTACGTCTCTAAGAACTTGTAATTATGTGGATGAATGCTACGTTGCCTACGTCTCTAAGAACTTCCAACTATGTGGATGAATGCTACGTTGCCTACGTCTCTAAGAACTCCCGGCTATGTGGATGAATGCTACGTTGCCTACGTCTCTAAGAACTTCCAACTACGTCCAGCTGCAAAAAAAACATTCCCAACTCTTTGGGTGCCAGGCACAAAGATGTCATGTTGTATGCCAAGATGTGGCAATGGAGATTCATTAACAAGTACAAGAAGCTGCTTGACAAAACTGCACAGATGCTGCGAAAGATGGAGTGAAAAAGATGGCTGCAATTGTCCGATCGAAATAGGCAAGATTCACGTTTTACTGTAGCGAAAACACAATTTGCCCAAAAAACGCCCAAATTTGGACGTCCGAGTCCAAATTTCGCACTTCTCGAGTGACAGCAATTGTTGCCTCGCTGTGGCAAAACACACATTTTTTTTGTAAAACTCTATTTTCACGAGCACGGTTTCCGGTCCGGCGGGTCGTTTTTATATCCAGGAATGTTTGTTACTCCTCACCTGAGAGAGGAGCATCCCATCCACGTCGTTGATGGGTTGCGATCGAAGGTGAGTCAGCACTGCTGGGATGGAAGATGCCTGTTGGGATGCAGCACTGGCTGAACTGTTGGGTTTATGTATTGATGTAAATGTAATGTACGTGAATCCTGTTATGTACAGATGTATTTGATACACTAAATAATATGTATGTCATGATATATCTATATACGTATACTTTATTCGTTGGTATGTATATATATATACATAAATATGTATTGTCGTGTGTATATAAAATATTACTATAATGTATGTATGTATGTATGTATGTATGTATGTACGTATGTATGTATGTGTGCATGGATGGATGGATGGATGGATGGATGGATGGATGGATGTATGGATGCATGCATGCATGGATGCATGTATGCATGCATGCATGGATGTATGTATGGTTTTGTATGGTTATGTATGGTTATGTGCGATTATGTATAGTTATGTATGGTTATGTATGGTAATGTATGGTTGTATGGCAATGTATGGTAATGTACGGTTATGTATGGCAATGTCATGTAATGTCATTTCATGTAATGTATGTATGTATGTGTGTGTGTATGTGTGTATGATCATGTACATATATATATGTATATATACATATTATCATGCATATATATATATATACATAATCATATGTTGTGTATATATATATATATTATCATGTATGTGTATAATATATATATATATTATCATGTGTATATTATATACATATATCATATATCGTGTAATTCGTAAATACGTCTACAAATGATGTTCGATTTTATGGATATCACTATAGCGAGATGATGTTGGTGGTGTGGCCCCGAAAATCAGGGGGTTGTCGATTTACCCACCATGCTTAGAAATTCAACCGGTGCTGGAGCAATGATTATTGGACAATATGTAAATTTTGGTAATACACGTCAAGTTCACAACCATATTATATTTTTTCCTGTCCAATCCTGCATCAAATATTGCATCGTGGCTAGAATAATATGTTAAGGATTGGGGAAAGCATCCGGAACAATGGCTCAGGCATGTATAATTATTTCCAGTTCGTAGAGAAGATGCACTTAGTTTGGCAGGATCAATCTAGTGCTATGCGTCTCCCTAGTTGCACGTTGGTTTACAATCCCAACATATCCCACCTAAGGTCTGGCCGCCATGGCTATCTCCCTTTGCGCCTTCACCAAGTAGGCTCCAGTGCCCGCATAGTGGAAGGCGGGCCCCCAAAAGTGCCACCAAAAGGTTTCCTATCGCCGCGGGTGGATGAAATCGGAGGATCCGGGATGAACGGTGGAAAGCACCGCGGTTAGTCCCTGGAAAGATGGCCCTCAGTGAAATGGATCTGAAATGGATCTGATGGGATTGAGGAGCTTGATCATTGTCCATGCAGCTGTTTTTTTGAAATTGCTCAACCCAACAACATCCATGGGAGCCTGAGCTTGTGCCCCCTCTACCCCTCCCCTTTGTCGGACCTTGAAGGGTCGCCGCATGAGATAGGCGTCAGGACACCGACCCTCCTCAAGGTCGTCTTGGCCGTCATCCATGTCGCCGATGTCGTCGATGGTGGGAGACACTTGATCCAGGGTCTTCTTTAACTGATCCACCAAAGTCCGCCGGCCCGCAAAGGCCTGGGAAATTGTAACCCCTCACAAGGCCTGGAGGATTCTTGTTGCTTTTTGAAAGGATCAAAAAAATGAAGGATGAATTGAGGCAGGGATGGTAATGTATTGCAGGTCGCTGTTTGGTCATGCTTCACCTGCAAATCCAGCCTGAGCCTGTTAACACTGCACAACACAGAAACATAATCTTTCTTGAACGGGACTTGGACCTGGTATTCCCTAGTTTCTTCGCTCTAAGACACCCGTTTTGATAGAAGTGTCAGTGGTTCCATTCGCAGGGGACCAAAACTCCAAACGACGCCTGTGCAGCCACTTGGAGCAGCGCGGTTCTCTGGGTGATGTTTTTCCTGACCCATTTTGCAGTAATATCCACCAAGAATATGCAATCGATGTCATTTTCAGCCAATAATCAGCCAAGGATCTCCATTTTCAGGGCCACCAAGTGCAACCAAGACAGCGATTTAAGATGTCATTGTGTCATCATCGTATAGCAACCCCCAAAGATACCAATGTTCCACTGGGATGGTAGTTCGATGATCACTTCCCCAATGGCATTTTCCAAATGTCCGACTGTGCGGCATCTTTCTTTGGGGTTGCCAAAAATCCTCCGATAATCAAACGTGGCACTGGAAAATACCCTATCAATGGAAATTCGAATGGGAAAGTCATCGAACTAAATGGGGTATTCCCATTAACATCCCCATTTTTCTTGGTTAAATCATGTCAAATCCCTTCGAATCAACATAAAACTGTGTTTTTCCATGGGTTTCTACCAACCTTTGGCCCGCGATGCGGAGCCAGGTCCTGATGCTTCCGCTTTTGGCGGGTGCACCGTAAAGGATCCGGGACATCCAGCCACCCTGACCTGGGCAAGGAAGCTTTTGGTTGGGAAAAACATCGAAAAAAAAAACATAAAAAATCTATCTTTAATGAATGTGCATCAAGCCTTCCCACAAGGTTGATAATGTCTGATGTTGAAATGTCAGATCTTTCTGAAGTTAAAGTCTTTCAGAAAAGATGATGGCTGAATGATGGCTGAATGTGAACGATTTCCTGCCCTCAACCCCGACCCCAATGTTCTGAAAAGGTGCGTATTTTGTGTTTATGAAATCTCCATCTTTGTCTCCGTGAAAGAAACTGCCAACCATTTCCATCGTTGCCACTCCTTGGTTCCCTTTAACAGATTGATAAAACTCACATGTTTTTTGGCGCAGAAAATTCTGCCAAATCCCAGATAGAGATGTCCAGGCACTCTGCAGCCAGGAAAGAAGAGCCATGCTGGTCTGGTTCATCACAATACCTCCTGCCGAGCGGGAAGCGGAACAGTGACCATGGCAGATATGAATCAAAGTGATGAAAGTTGGAACCAAGAAACCCAGTGAGTTGTTATAGTTACATAGTTATTGCATTTGAAGCGAGAAAACATGGGGATACACGGCGTGTAGCTGGTGTGGGCAAGGAAATTGGAGACCTAACGACAAAAATGGAGAGTTGCGTTGCCGAAAACAGGGATACCCCATGCATTGTTTTCCCCTTGCCCAGAAAGAAACATCACTCTTTGTGGTCTCCGAATTTCTGCAACCCCCCATATACCGCCAAGTATGGCTGCCATGATGGTTTTCTCCAATATTGGTAATCGATGGTAATGTTCATTTCAGCAACAACGATGTATATAATCAACAAAAAAACGCGTTAAACACCTGCTTTTGATGGGACTTCAACTAACAAAAGGTGGGAACCAACTGCAGAGATCACCCAGTGGATAGGAATCCCCGCGTCTGCACAACCCTGCACTGAAAAAAACAGGGTTGTAGTGGGGTGTACCCCAAATTCATTGGTCAATCCCATTCCAGATTTTCTATAACAATGTTGGGGGAATGTTCCATAATATTCCCATTTTCAGAGGGAACCAGATAGTAACATAGTTGGTTTCGTCCACGCCAGTGCTTCCCCCTCTTCCGAACCTGTCTCGTGTTTTTCCTGCAGGTCTGCCGGGCGAGAGTAGCCCCAGCCGGATACCTGGCGAACTCAGAAAAACACTTACAGGTTCACTACAACATTGGTTTGTTATGGTGTGTTCCCAATTTTTGGCCATTGTAATGCGGAAAATGATGAGAAACCATTGGAATTGAGACCAATGAACCAGCTCTGAAGCTGACTCTAAGACTGTGAAAGGAAATCCATTGCCCACCACTTGGAGGTACCCGAGTTAGTTTAAGTGGTTGAGAAAACATTTTAAAAACATTGCATTGGGGTGTATTCCATGTATTTCATGTATGTAATGTAGTTGTAATTGTAAATGTGAATGCAAATGTAAATGTAAAGGTGAATGTGAGCGCAATGTAATGTATGTGTATATACAATCCATTATTGTTATTATAATTATTATAATTGTTATTAATTGTCAACATTGTCATTATCAATCATTATTACTATATCATTGTATATATCTATGTGTGAATGTGTATGTGTAAATATAATACGTACAGTAATTGTACGCGCAAACACCCCATATCGCCCACACCCCTTCTATGCTGTACACTTGGGGATATCAAACGTTAGACTTTACATTCAATTGGGAAGATTAACAAGGGTATTTAGGGAATATAAATTTCCCACCCCCGTTAAACTTCTGCATTCGTTGAAGATCTTCAATAAGGGTTTAATTCTCCCACCCCCGTTAAACTTCTACATTCATTGAAGATCTTCAATAAGGGTTTAATTCTCCCACCCCCGTTAAACTTCTACATTCATTGAA
>Ga0126342_10013705_pt1 | contig 14332 bp, 9 predicted proteins | sample Cyp1metagenome_FD_92528 | JGI IMG/M metagenome (GOLD analysis project Ga0126342, IMG submission 92528) | Coral microbial communities from Lord Howe Island, Old Settlement Bay, Australia - Cyphastrea 1 metagenome | ecosystem: Host-associated > Invertebrates > Cnidaria > Coral ...
AACCAATGCAAGGCTACCTCGTCGAGGTCGGCTAATTCTGATGAGCAAATTAAGGGCTGACCTCGCTAATTCCTGCAACCTGCCTCGTTGCCTCGGCTGTCCTCGCTATAATTTGTGCAGATTATATGGAAAATCACCATTTTGAATGGGAAAACTCACTGTCAATGGCCATTTTCAAGCTTGAAAACTCTTAGTTTACCAAAAGGTATAGCAGTTGGATGGGTGAGTTCAACTTATAACGGACTGGATGGTGATTGCAACTACAACTGGATGGGATAAACCAACTTTAAAGCAAAGCTAACTAAGGGGACACCACTCAGGAAGGTACCCTGCAAGACATGATCTCATTGGTTGCAAAGTGAAGCGTGTGTGGGGGATCATCAAAAAAATGGACAAATGCAAATCTGGTTGGTGCTTATATGGATATAATCCATCCTGATATAATATATAATAGCCCCAGTTTCAGTGGTTACTTAAAAAATCGAATAATTATATAAATATGGGATCATATGGGTATATGAAAATTATGAACCATTTGCCGGTTGGTGAGTTGGGATGATTCTTCCCAATATATGGAAAATAAACAATGTTTGAAACCACCAACCAGAAGCAAACAAATATAGTTTTGAACAAATAATACAAACATGAACCGTCAGCCAGTTTTTGTTTCAAGTGAATTTGCTTATGTCATGTCCCGTCAACACATATGCAAATTTAAATAGATGCCCTACTAAACCTTGGGTATGGGTCAACAGCGTGCCTATTTTGGAAAAAACACATCCTCGGCGTCCTTGATCCTGTAGTCAAAACGAATTCACCGTACAGTTCAAGCATGGACATGTCCGCCGGTGAGGGGCATGGCTACACCACAAGTAGATGGGTCCCCAAAGGGAATGCTGCAAACTGCTGCGCAAGTTCAAAGTCAAGTCGAAAGTTTTGGCATTTGAAGTGAAGATCAAAGTCCAAAGTCCAAAATGTGTTTGCCTTTCTTTTTGAGCGACTCTTTGGGCTTGATGCATCCATCACTGACCTTAAGGCAAAAAAATCCATGGCATCCTGTCTATGTGATTAACCTTCGTATGGAACTGTTCAAGGGTTAGGAAGGACTCCCGATGATCTACTGTGATCATGTGTTTGGCACATTGGTCTGCACCATTGCCCCAAGCAGTCCACTTGTCATATTCATTCAAACGCGGATCTTGACATGAGCACGGACCTTGGAAATGGTGATACGACGTTCATCTTCCAGCAGTCCGTAAAGATGTGGACAGTAAGTAACAATTCTTCAACGGTAAAAGGATGGCATACAAATGCATACAATTCACCAGCAAAGATAAGTTGATCGCATCCACAAAGTCTGAATAGGACCGCGGGATCTCATCGCAGCTTTGTTTAACTTCAACTGCACCAGCCGCAATGGCAAGGCTTGTCCTGACATGTCCTGACCGCAGCGTTGATCTGCCATCTGGGATTGCAGCTGTCAAGGCACAAGGGGCCTGAAGGTACGGTGTTCTCGCGAATCAAGCTCGCCACATAGCACGCATTTGTTTTCAACACCATGCAAAAAGTTGGTCCTAGAGCATCATTGGATAACCCCCTACCAGCCCTACCATTGGATAGTTCATATCCATTTTGGTTAAAGCCATACATGGTGTTGAAAAACCCATACATCATTGGATAGTTCATAACCGTCATAACCCCCATTTCCAGCCCTACCAGAAACCACCCATTTCCAGTTGGCTGAGCTTAGCCCAGCGGCGAAGTAGTTGCTTTCGTTGCTAAATCGGAGATCCACCCTGTGGAAGTTTGGCGCAGGAAGACAGAAATACAACGACACATGATAGTCAGACTGGTTAGTTAAAAACTACAATAACTAAGAATAACTAAGATTCATGGTGGAAAACTCTTCAGTGATCAGGGATTAATCTCATCCCTTCTAATATTAAATAATAATATATATATATATATAAACATATATAAACACACCTTCAAAAGAAAGAAACATATAGTTTATTGCGGATTTACATATATGGGGATGGGCCAAAACCTTGTACCTCTTCTGTTCACATCAAAATAGCTGGGATTTATGAATGTTCATCGGTATTATTGAACCATATAATTCATCTTGAAACCATATTTGATTCAATAATTTGATTGTGTTTTTTTCAAAACCATATAATAACATATAATAACTATAGCCACTCACATATAACTTATGTAACCACAGCCAATTCGGTGATTCAAAAATTGTTTCAATAGGGGGAAGCAAGGTGAAACATATCTCTGGAATTCTTGGATTTCACCCCCATGACGGATCCATGGTGCTGCTATATATGGTGTGCCATGGATCCCATCAATGTAACCCCTTTATGTTAGCATATATCCGGGTAAATTATATTTTTTCACTAACCTGAATTAAGGCCATTTGGGGATGATTCCCCTTACTAACCATGATTCCAGTGAGGTCGCAGTGAGGTCGTTATAATTTACCCAGATATATATATATATAAGCACCATGGATCCTTTGGTTATTGTTGGGCAACGCAACCCATTTTTGGAGACAAAAAACGTTCCCGGAAAAAAAAAAAAACGGCTTCGCCCATACTCAAAGAACATATCCAAACAATATGACATACTTATCACCAGAGGATGAATGAAATGAAAACACTGGCTATACGCAGCGATCTTGACTTTAAGTTTTCAGGATTTAGGGTTTTAATTTAGGGCTTAGGGTTTTAGAGTTTTACGGTTTTAGGGTTTTAGGGGTTGTTGTTTTGGAACGTAAAAAACTGAAACCCTAAGCAGGGATTTGAGCATGTCAAAGGATATGCGGGATTTGCCGCGGGCAAACTTGGGGTTTGCAGAGTACATGTTTTGATGTTTGTATCCAGTGACTTTCTATGTTGATGGTTAACTACCTTTTTTAGTTGGTGAACTTAATTCATCAAATATGTGCTTTTGATGGTTAATTCATGTTAATTCCCCGTATCTGGTCGTAAATAGTTAGCTTGTTTTTATGGCTAAGTCACTTTTATGGTTGTTGACACCATTTCGAGTTTGTGATGATTAGATTCCACCTTTTCATGGTTGAATCCATTCAAGACAAGCTTTTTTTTCTGTTGCTTAGATGTAATTATTCAGAACCATCAAAACCCATGTGTTTCAGCCATTCAAACCCATTATTAGATGTACTTGCTTACATCATTTTCGTGGTTCAATTCAAGGCCTCATTTTCTGCAGGACCAGTTCGCAGAAAACACACCCCGAGTGCCCAGCCCCAACAACTCTTCACCTGGCACGAATGCGTGACGCCAAACTCTTCAAAGGAAGTCCGGCGTGACCTCAGAATGGCAGCCATGGTGTTCCATTGCCGCCTCCCCGGTGGTTCTAGTGTTCTTAGGGATGTTTTTTTTCGGGATCTATATGCTGGGAAGATTAAGCAATCTCAGACTCATTGATGGCTAGTTTGCTTTCCCCTAGATGGTTTCCTAAAAAGGGCTACCCCCAAATCATCCATTCTAATAATATAGGATTTACCATTATAAACCAGACATTTTGCCATACCCCAATTGATGGTCCCCAAATCAATGGCTGGTACCATCCAGCTCTTGCGGTACCATGACTTTCGGAAAGCTCCAGATGTCCAACTTGACGGTGCTACCCAGCGGCACAGCCAAGAAAGACTGTCGACCCAAGCGGCCTGTCGTTTCATCCCAGGTGGGGTGGGGAAAAGCCAGCGCTGGCCGTGGCAGGACTAGCCTTTGGTGAACAGAACGTCCAATAACTATACCAATAAAGTTATGTAGATAAGTAGTATACTATAGTATACTTATGGAAGTCTTTATTTTATGGTAGATACTTGTGGATGTCTTTGTTTTATGGTATATAAGTTTATCTACCAATAAAGCATTTATGGATGTCTTTATTTTATGGTAGATAAGTATGTACATACCATAAGTATTTGGTTGGTGGTATACCTACCCCTCTGAAAAATATGAAAGTCAGTTGGGAATATTCTTCCCAATATATGGAAAAAATGTTCCAAACCACCAACCAGTTATATACCATAACAGAAGTATCTGGATGTTTATGGTAGATACTCTCAGTGCTGAGGCCTTCTATGCGCTGTTAGTAGCATTTTTCGCTATTAGTAGCATTTTAATACGCTATGGGTGGTTTTTATACGCTATTAGTACACAGTCTTATCGGTGTTGCCCCAGTTTGGAATCGCTAGCGTGCTTTATTTCGCAAGAATAACTGATGGCTTTAGGGCCTGTAGGGGATATATATATATATATCGAACTAGTGTTCATCGGGGTTATAAACTAACAAAAACAACTGGAGGGCACCAACTTGTATAACTAAAGTGTATATATATATATACCCTCTGTTTATTTAACATAGCTATGGAAAATGGATGAACATAGCCCATTTATAGATGATTTGTGGTGATTTCAAAATTGATGGGTTTTCTATAGCTGAGTGTTACATAACCAGAGGCTCTATATGATATAAACTAACAGTATATTTATGACAAATTTAGCCAGCCACACATTGGAAATCCAAACTTATCTAGTTTTTCGATTTATTATCATTTTACTTATCACCAAAAACATCACCAAAAACATCACCAAAATCATCACCAAAGTAGTTTTTTTTTTTAAACAAACTAGCAAAGATATTTAGAAAGTTAGTTTGTTAAGTTTCGATTTTGATATTCATGCAGTTATGGCCATTTATTAATGGGGAGAGTTCAGTACTTATAACTGGTATGATTCGGGCCAAAACTGTGGGTTTTATCAACGGATGCTGCAAGATCTGCTTAAAGTGATGGAAAATGGACAGAAACCAATAAAGAACATAGACAATGTAGACACTGCACACATATATATATATACATATATATATATATTATATATATTATAAAAATATATATATATATTATATATATTGATTATTGTATTAATCACTGATGATCACTGTATATCTATACCCCCCTTATTGCACTTGTATCCCCTTGGTAGCTTCGGAAGAACATGACATATTACCATGTCAGACTACCTAGGCAGGCCCTGCGGTATGCATGATTTCTTGTTTTCAGTTTGGGACTACCCTCTGGTAATGAAATGTCGCAATGGGAAATCCAATGGAAATGGAGGTGTAAATGGAAAAGTCATCTATGAATTTTCGGATGTTGCATCGCCATGCTTGATTACCGAAGGGAAGCATCATTACTGAACTTTGATGTTTTTTTGCTGCGTGATGTATGGAATACATAGTATGGACATTTCATCATCTGATCTCACAGTTATGGCCATTTATTAGTTATAACTGGTTCTAAATGGGATTATACATTCTATAAATGGGGTTATAAGTACTTATAACTGGTAAAGAGCCATAACTGTGGACATGTCATCATCTGATCTCAGAAAACAAAATGATGAAATTCAGAAGCACCGGATCACCGGAGGAGTGCCCAGGGCCCAGCTCTTGCATAATCATAGCCATCCAAAATAAAGAACCATTAGTACAATCCCAAAAAACCCTACAAGCATCAAGCATCTCATGGAAAAACCCTCTGGTTATGACTAACATAGCCATGGTATAGATGGCCCATTTAGAGATGAGTTTCCCAGCTAGAAACCTCAATTTATAACGGATTTTCCATGGCTGTGTGAAATAACCATAATGTTTTATTGGTTAAAGCACAACTGTGCATCGTGATTACCCTCATGTGTGGATTGCATCCCCCCATTCTTGTGGCTCAACAGCCACCTTGTTGTGACTCAAAATGCACAATTTGCATGGTCACTAAGAATTTACATACATCTGGATAAATTACAATATTTCACTAGACTAACCTGACTAAGGCCATTTGGGCATGATTTCCCTTACTAACCAGCATTTCCAGTGAGGTCGCAGTGAGGTCGTTATAATTTACCCAGATAAATATAGCAACCCACAAAAAGAAATAGGTAGCAACGTGCCACTCAAAAGGTGATTCTATAAATGACGTGTCTATCTCTTTACTACAATAGTATATCAACTAATAAATACCTTAGTAGTATTAACTCCAATGCTACTCAAAGAGTGATCAAATAGATTCAAATAGCAATATCCTGGATAAAAAAAAACATACTATTGTGGTAAACCTACAATGTGAGGCCCCTAAGATATCTAAGTTGGTTTATAACTCCAATAACTATGATTTATGGTATTTATAACTATAGTTACTGGAGCTTATAAACCATCTCCAGAATCACCAAATTATTTTGGGCTGGAATTTCAACATATTTCAGGCATCCAGGTTTATGGTTCGGCCTTGAATTTTTGTCTGACAATAGGGGACCCTAAATCCATTGATTAACAATCATAGTCCCTACAGTTATGGCCATGGCTATTAGTTCTAACTGGTTATTTCTATGGGATGAAATACATTCTATAAATGGGGTTAGTTCAGTACTTATAACTGGTATTTGGGGCCTTAACTGTAGAACTGCCGTTTGGAGGTATACCAGTATACCATAGTATACCTGTGTATACCCCATTTCAGACATACCCAACGATCAAACTTAAAATCACGTATATTAAAGTTGGTGGTGAGTTGTATCATGTTGTATCCCAATGACGGCCCATGATCTCCCAAATATTGGATGCTTAAATTTTATTACACCCCTGTATAATATCCTTGTAGTAATTATAACTGGCTGATAACAATTCACCAAGCCTTAGCTGAAACAAGGCCTTGGATTATGACATGATTCCCTTTACGTCACGCACACACTGCGACGTCACAGTGAGGTCACAGTGAGGTCACCATAAATCCATCACGCCTCGCCAGCCATTCGCTTTCTCAACAGTTCACCCAGCCTGCCCCAATTCGACAGACATTCACAACGCTGCTGGCGGTTCCCGTGGTCCCAGGTCAGAAGTGCTAAGGTAGACATAAGAATGGGGGATTTTACCCAAAATGGGATTTACTGACACATAACCCTGGGATCATAATCCTGGAAAACTGAGGATTCATTGGGATTTACAAAATGGTACCCCATGTGTGGCATGAATGGGAATCTCAATGGGAATAGCCAGCCAGTTCAGAATCACAAAGTTCTTTTGGTTCAGAATCGCGGAAAACTCTTGGGTTGATGGTGATGAGCCACAACTCGCGACCACCTCACTGGATTCTTCAGTGGTGAAAAGTGGTTCACATCTGTCAGAAGCGAATCTAGGGGTGTCCTGTCAATCCTCCTTCGAAGTACTGTAGATCTGTAGATCTGGCATGGAAAGTTGCTTGGCAAACTGCAACCTGTTTTGCTGTTTAGGGAAACATGTTGTTTCTGCACAACAGAAGAAGTTGGTGAAACCCACCATCCATCCTCCAGGTCCCCAAGGCACCTGGTATTTCGCCAAAGCAAAGTGAAGCTCAGAATCACCTGGCTTCGTACAGCCCCCAAGTTAAAAGGTGGGCCTGGTGGGCCCCCCAAACCATATGTAATTTGGTTTATTACTTGGTGGCTCATCCCGCTTGGTAAGTGGGTTAAAACCCCAGTTATAAGTAAATTAATCCTACTTATCCCACTTATAACTGGGGTTATAACCCACTTATTAAGTGGGATGAGCCACCAAGTACTAGTTGAACTCTGTGAAGCTAATGGGTTTATTAAGCAACTTGTTTAGCTATCCTATACTTCATGATATGTTTGATCTATGGTGGTTTATAACTTAAACTTTATGGTTTATGGTAGATACATGTAGATACGGTGGATGGTTGCGAAATCCCGTACCAGTTGAAAACCGTGGTAAACATCCCATTGTATATAGGGTTTCAACCATCCAAGCTAATGCAGCCCACACGCATTTTTGCTGGTAGAAAGTATACCTATTGGTCTGTGTTGGTAAAATCCTGCAGTTTTGCCTGAAAAAACATATGTGTTGCTAAAACCATGTAACAACTGTAACAACCCAACAATTCAGTAAGGATGGGGCGAAACCAATACGTCGGATACATCAAGCATCGTGTGGGATCAGCCAGATCTTCAGCATGGCGCATAAGCCGGCTGAGATATTTGGCAAGATGCTCAGCAACTCGTATTGTGAGACTGCACGCCACTGCTCGCACGGTGGGGTCAACTGAGGCAGCGTCCCCTCGTAGCCAAAATTTGAGGGAGATGGTGAGCTTAGCTTGCAGCCAGAGGTCAGGCAATGCACCAAGATTGCTCAGGGAGTAGGTCTTCCTCCGTAGGCTCTTCATCAGCAGCAGGTAGGGCAGGGCACCAAGACTTGCCAATTTCTCGGGCTCACAGCAAACATCTGGTGATTGACCATCGTCAACGTCATCAATACCGTCAGACTCACAGTCAATCCGTCGGTAAGGTTGGCCTGTGTGGGGTCGAGCGTTGGTTCATCCTTTACAGTCGATGGCCAGATTCTTCATCTACGCTGGCGGCGTTGTGCTTCAATTGATCAAAAACCCATGACAGTTTCATGATTCTGTTCATGGCGTTGTTGATAGTTTTCAAATGTTCATTCTATCATTGCCAATCTTAGATAGCCTGCAAAAATAATAATTAGCTGGTGAACGTAGATAATCCCATTGATACCAAGAGGCTAAAGAATTAGTTTCTACCCATCCAGTTGATTGACCTAGCTATGTATTCATCATCTTTACTCATTCAATGAATTTCCAGTTCTGGCAGGTGTTGACCCCAAAACCGCAACATCTACATATACTAATATATGATCAATACCTTCGATTTTTTTTTATTGCAGATATTATAGTTAGTTGCTTTATGTATATATATATACTCATATTATGTGGTTTCTATATTCTATGGTGTAATTCATTATTGAATATACTAGTTAGTTTATGATTATGACATCGTCTAATATGTCCGAACATTAACCATCATAAATCCGAACCTTCGCCTTGTGTGTTTACCGTTGTGGGCCTTAACAGTTTCAAATGGAGTGAAACAACTCCTGTAACTAGGTTATGTATAATGAAATCAGCCAGTTACAACTGGTTTGAGGGGTTGTTATAACATGTTACAACCATTCTATTCCGAATCAATCCCATGAAATCGCCATTAAATCTCCTTCGTGGTTGATGATATTCCTATGAAATCCCATTGTTTTACCCACGTTTTTTCCACACGTTTTGCCACGTTTTTTTCTTTCCGACCCCCAACGGCCAACGGCCATGTCACCATGACGATCTGCGAGATGCCAGGCATGGCAAGCAAGGCCATGGCCTCCGCCAAACCTTCGCCTGAAACGAGAAATCCATGGATCAAATGGATCCCGACTCTATGGTTTAATACTAGGGATTAAACATGATTGAACATGATTAAACATTATAAAACATTATTAAACATTAAACATTATTAAACATTATTAAACATTAAAAAACATTATTAAACACTATTAAACATTATTAAACATTATAAAACATTATTGAACATTATAAAACATGTTTAACATTATTAAACATTATTAAACATTATTAAACATTAAACATCCAACCTATGCGTAATGTTTAATAATGTTTAATCCATTATCTAAACCCAGGTTTAACCACGTGAAACAATCCATTCATGGTTTAAGAATTAAACATCATCTATGGTTTAGTTCCTATGGATCCAGCGACTGGGGTATGATGACTAGGGGGTGAGCCGTACCTTCTCAGACAGTGTTTGGATCCATAGGGAATGTTATGGTCAAATCCCAATTGTATCCAATTGTTGAATTATGATCGATTTTACTTAATCCCAATTGTTCATTCGTCAAATCCATTTTCATTGATCCATTCAACTCAGTTTTTGAATATAGCTTACATCTCTGTTTCATTGGTCAAATCCCGATCTTGTAGGAACATGCAACAACCCCCGTGGATGGAGCCTCAAAAAGAAGAGATCCGGTGCTAGACCCTCGTCACCACTTCCACTTGGAATCGTGGCTGCTTGTGTGTAAAGGCTGCCTTGTTTGACAGGCTGCTTGTGTGTAAAAGCTGTTTTGTTTGAAAGGCTGCTTGTGTGTAAAAACTGCCTTGTTTGAAAGGCTTCTTGTCTGTAAAAGCTGCCTTGTTTGAAAGGCTTCTTGTGTGTAAAAGCTGCTTTGATTGAACGGCTTTTTGTGTGTAAAAGCTGCCTTGTTTGCAAAGCTGCTTGTGTGTAAAAACTGCCTTGTTTGCAAGGCTGCTTGTGGGTATTCAAAATTAGGGGGACAGGACTCATCAAGATTTTAAAACATATCAATCAGACATTGTCTCAAACATACATTTCGATCAAATTGGACAGTCAGAAACTAGTCTATGCTTAAAATTGCTTAAACCTTTATTCAATGGGAATTTCAGGACCCCAACATGGAGGTAATGTATAATTTTTAAGCCATATTTTCTGGGGATAGTATGATATTCCCTTTCATAGGCCTTAAACAAAATGGTAGGCACCCCAAGCAAAAGGGTTGGACATTGGGTCAAAATAGAGGTAACATGAGCACTTGAACCCCCAATCTTTTACCTTTACGCCATTGGTAAAATAGGGGTTCCCCTAAATCATCCATTTTATTTTCGGATTGTCTTAACTATAAAGCATCCAGCTATTGAGCTACCCCCATAACTATGGAACACCCCATTATAGTAGTTGTTTTTTTTCTAGGTTTCCCTGCTATGAGTTATATGAGTTATCACAATCCTCAGTAAACATCAGTAAACTAGGTAAGTCCCAACAAATTAACCACTCAACCAACCAGGCAACATATTCTCATCGCCGCCAGATACCCTTGCAGAGCCATACGTCAAGGGGCCAAACTCAACCTCCTCCTCCAACGTCTTGCTCAGTTGCACCTCAAACGATGCAAACTGGGAAGTCGTGGTGATTCTTAGCTGGTAAAAAACCCATCGTTTGTTGGTAAACACATGTAAAAACCCGTAAAATTCTATGAATTCCCATGGTGACTCGCATATATCTGGGTAAACATAGCGATGTGAGTACTATTATTTCTCTTAACTATCTCAAGATGTCTCGAGTATTAATCAAATGTACTAATTACGAATTACTAAGTAGACAAAATTAGACTAGTTGCAATCAATCTAAATAATAATTCATTATTACCAATATGATCATCACCTTTACCAGCCAAAGTGGCGTTCAAACATCAGCACTAGTGGCACTCGGTCACTAGGGCATCAACAATTGGGGTTCAATGAAGAATTGATATTGGCTGTCCAAACTACAAGGTGGTGCCCCCAAGATAGCTAAGTTGGTGAACATAACTCCAATAACTGTGGTTTATAGGTGATATTATATTGATATATCTATAGTTAATGGGGTTTCTAAACGAATTTATAACGTTGGGGGGGGCACCACCTTGTAAGCGATATCCCAGCTTGCCATTTGAATGAGGAAATTAGGTTTTGAGCCATGGGATGGAGTAAAACCCAAGTCTGCTCTTATATGGACATATACTTGTATAATGCTTACATAATACATAGATATACATAGCACATTTGAAGTCAATTCATACAGTATTGCTGAAAGTGAGAATGAATTAATCGTCATTATAGTGGAACATTGCGGGGTAAATGGTGACTGAAAAATTGAAAAGCAGTTCCCAGCGATCAATTATGGTGGTTTCACCCCAGCAATAATAGACTAGAAATGAACACGGGATGGGATTCCATTCACGCGCAGACTGCCAAGTCTGCGTTCTGTTCGAATTTGGCACAGTTAAGGCCCCAAATACCACTTATAAGTACTGAACTAACCCCATTTATAGAATGTATAATCCCATTGAAATAACCAGTTATAACTAATAGCCATGGCCATAACTGCAAGGTTTCTGTGCCCTGTCAGCCGCCATAGATCACTGACGACCAAGCCCCTCTTGTGCAACACTGCGCAGCCTGTTGCATAACTTGGCTTGTTGTGCTAAAAAAAGACATACCATCTGGTTATGACTAACATAATTGCCATGGAAAGATCCACCATTTTTAAGAACGGTAAACCATCTATTTCTATGGGCCATTGTCCATGGCTATGTTAAATATCCACAGGGTAATATCATTTGTAACAAATGACGACAGGGACATACTTTCCCCACGTCACGGTTGCAACACAACTATAGACAATTTCGGGAAAGTGCTTGCCCATGTCGTGCTACCAGACACAGAAAATTTGGCGAGGGGGATCGCCAACTATTCAGCCATTGATTAACCACCCAACCAATCACCAAACAGCTGGCAGGAAAACCCAAGGCACATATAGCAGCATAATGATGGAGAGCGCCAACCCGAAGGCACTCTGAATGACCATGAACCCTGGCAGCGGAGGGGTTCGAAACTTGCCACGCACCCACAGTTATTTATAGTTCATTCGTGATAGTGGGAATAGGACATTCAGTCTGCGAACTCAACTTTATCACGTACTTATATACTCCAATGTGGTGTTTCGTGTTTTTTCGTAGCAAAATTCAACTTTGGATGATATTGGGGTCCCCCGCTTTAGGAACCCCAAAAATATGTGACAAATCCCCCCAAAAGGAATTGAAAGTCACAGTGGATGGCTACGATCAAGCCGGATACTCCATGATATCTGGGTTTCATTTCCAAAGAGCTTGCAAGTGGAACCCATCTCCCCAGTTTGGTGTTTTTAAAATGTTGTTCTGAGGAACATATTGCTCATTTGACGGGTTGAGGCTTGATTCTTCTGCTGAAAATCGTAGGTTTCAATAGATCTATCATGTTTCAAGATCCTCTGCAGCAAGAAAACCGTGCTGTGTGAATAATTTTGTCTGCTCACCGCACCTATCTGATCCTTCTTGGTTGCTCATCCCAGCTAATAAGTTACTAACATGCTATCAACTTCGGTATGTCTCAAAATTGGGTATACCCCCCAATTGCGGTGATTGAACAAAGGGAATCATTATACATCATGCTCAACGCTCAAACTCTGGGTTACTATGGGTTTCCTTATCTGGTTGGTGGTTTCAACCCCTCTGAAACATATTAGTCAGATAGGATGATTATTCCCAATATATGAAAAAAACATGTTCCAAACCACCAACCAGAAACTCATTTTTTGTAGTTTCCCACCAGTTGTACCCCCACAAGCTGTGCCCAAACCGGCCTTGGTAGTACGCGTCCTTGGCCATGAGGTCCACATTGTTCACCTACCACGGCATGATCAGATTTGTCGTCATAGATCTGGAAAATGTTGGACATGGGGATAGAATATGGGATAACTATAGATATAGAAAGTATACCTATAGTTATAGAATAGTAATATAGATATAGCTAATATATCATGATAGAATAGTATATATATAGAATATCCCTAATTATTTATAGATATAGTAAGATGGAAGAATATGGAATAATGATAATGAATATTGGATAACCGAATACTCTCTGAATATAGAAGAAAATGAAATAATTGTAGAATATTGTGCCCTATGGATCCAGACGTACCTTCTTCGGAAGTATGACTGGGGTATGATGACTTGGGGGTTAGCCGTACCTTCTCAGATAGTGTTTGGGTAGATGGTATGCATGGCTGCAGGTCTAAGCCTCTTACTACGAGTAGCTACTAATCCCATCCCCCTCATAGTTCCCCCTCGTATTACAAAACACCCCCTAAATGGTGTCAAACTTGTGTAAATCCCTTAATAAACCATGGTTTTCTTGGGGGTTATGTGATCCGGGCTGTGATCCGGGGAATCAGAACATGGCCAATCTTAGATGCACTGCATTTCTTTAGGAGCCATTAATTTGATGTTTAAAAAACATACAGAATACTTGGATGTGCATCCCACTTGGGATCCGTGGTTTATAATCCATATATATATATATATAACCCGTATAATCCCATGTATATATATATATAATAAGGGAAAATCCATATATATATATATAATAAGATAGAGCTGCAGTTGCATGGGGGTATAACATGGTAAAACCCCTTTACTAAGTGGGATGCACCCCCAAGTATTGTATCGTTGGAAACTCCTTGAGGCCGGGAGGTCTGACATCGCTCATCAAACCAAATCCATCTGGCGCTCATTTTGGTCAACTGGTTGCTTCTTGGCCATTGATGATTCCGGCATCATTCCAGTAAGGTCATTCTATTTTGACCAGATACTATGGACAGAAAACCATGTGTGGAACATTTTCCAAAGGATTCCCGTGTATTTTTTTCCATGTTTATGCCAGCGGACCGAAAAACCGTGCTCGTAAAATCAATTTTTGATGGGGTGGGGTGGGGTGGGGTGGGGCAGCAATACCGTCCTTTAACTTGAGGGGATGACTGGTACGTTGCATACGCCTCTAAGAACTTCC
>Ga0126342_10013706_pt1 | contig 14332 bp, 10 predicted proteins | sample Cyp1metagenome_FD_92528 | JGI IMG/M metagenome (GOLD analysis project Ga0126342, IMG submission 92528) | Coral microbial communities from Lord Howe Island, Old Settlement Bay, Australia - Cyphastrea 1 metagenome | ecosystem: Host-associated > Invertebrates > Cnidaria > Coral ...
GGATCCACCACTGAACGACTAGCTTCGGACATCAAGAATTACCTTGGGAATGGCTCGACATGAATTGATTGCCACAGAAAGCGGATAGTTGTACACTAAACATGATCAAAGATGAAGGATCGAAGGATGTTTAGGGTGTAAATATTTACCAGAATAGACAAGAATCTAAAAATAATGAAATCTCTGGGCCCATTGGTGCCCATAGCTATTTGAAACACTCACCATCTGAAAACGGCCTCGCATCCTGAAACGAATGACTCTCAGCAAGTGACCAATTGTCAGTAAACAAGAATACTTTCTGGAATAACTTGCTGTAGAGAAACTGACAAACATGTTGTGAGTTGGAGTTGGGGACTTTGGTTCTATTTTTTTGCAAATGGATGTGAACATTACGCGGTTTTGGACACGGAGAGAGATAGAGAGGCCCAAGGAAACTCGCAATTGTATCATTTGTCGAGCAGTTTCAGATAATTTTGTGTTGATTCTATGGCTGGGAGCACGATAGCACTGGCATCCCAAAGGACTATCCGACGATCCCATGAAGGGGCACTCACCATGACCAGAGGTCAGGCCCAGCCGTGGCACGCTTGTCTCGCTTCTTTCTCCTCAAAATGCTCTAGAACTATCTGGAACTATCTGGAACTACCGGCCGCGCACGAGCCAAAGCAAGACGGTCGGTCCAATAGCCAGAGTTCGGGTGACAGCAAAGCTCAGATTCTGTTGCTGAAACATATCGTATAGTCTTATTGGACATTATATTTTATATTATCTGGTTGGTGGTTGACCTACCCCTCTGAAAAATATGAGTTCGTCAGTTGGGATGATGATTCCCAATACATGGAAAAAAAACATGTTCCAAACCACCAACCATATTATATATAATATATATATATAGGTGATTATAGGTGTTGCTCAAGATCGATGTAGCCATAGATGCCATAGCCCAAACCCGCAGGGTTCACCATTACCGACCAACGGTTCTGTATCCGGCCCAGGCCCATTGCAATTGTCAGGAACTCTTTCCCTATGCTGTTAAGTGGTGATAATTGATATATTTATATATATATATATATATTGATATCCCCCGTGTATAAGATGTATAATATGTATATATATATAAAATGTATATATTTAATTATATGTATATTATATAATGTATATATATATATATGTATATATTAATGTATTTGTGTTTCATCGCCAAACCAAGTAATCTGATGTAATCTGGTGACAAACCAGTCCCAGTAGACGTCCCTCGCGTCACGCCTTAGACCTCAATTCTTTGAGGCTGGGTGTCTCGAAGCGGCCAATGCGAAAAAACGTCCTGGTTTTGCGTGACGACTGGGCTGGAAAAGAACTGGTGGTTTTAGGCTGGGTCCCAAAACCGGATTTCTTGAACAAATTAAGTCAACCTGAAACCTGGTTAACCATCATGAAGCTGAATTGGCCATTTAAGGAAGAACTGGGATGACTACAGAAACATGCAGAAACAACATTGTTCTTGTTCTGTTTCCCTTAAGAAACTAGGGGGTTCCTGTAGGCTTTCCCATCCAAGTCAGGGAAAAACCGACAATCTCATCCTGCAAACTGTACCAAATAAAACTGGTCAATGGAAATAAAATGGAAACTGGATGAAACTTGGGCACCTATATGACCAACAAGCCAAAATGCTGCTAATGTCAAATGGGTCTTGAACCCAGTACTCTCCTACCGAAGAACCCAGTCATCACTGGGAAGGGATTTTTTACCACAGGATCCCCCCATCGATCCCGGCTTCGCGTGCTAATAGCGGCATGGCAGAGCTCCATCGGAATCCAAGAGACCCATTGGCCAAACTCTTGAGAACGAGCATTCCGGGCTTGTCAGCATCATTTTCAACTTTCAGCATCTTCTTTGTCTCGTCATAGTCCGCCTTCGCCAACGGCATCGCCGAGACTAAAAAAGTGTGTAAAAGAACGTTCGATACTAAGTAGACATTCCGAACCAAATTGAGAATAACGGAACATCAAAGAAATCAGGTGTAATAAAGTTATGGGTCGTTCAATTTAACATTTGATGCCTAACAACATAAGCTCTTCGGCCCGTCGGCCCAGCTTCAGTCAAGGTGGTGTCTTTTGTTTTATTTCCTTTGGCCCCCCGGGGCAAAACTATGAATCATGGAGATATGACGGGACAGGTTCGATATGAAAAAATGGTACCCATGACCCAGGTTGATTCCAGTCGATACAAACGTGGGGGCCCGCTTGGATTCTTTTGGATCATCGGTGAAACATCGATATGCATCGATGCTTGCTACGAAACATGGCTCTTGGAGAAAAAGGTCAAACAATGTCAACCCAAGTTGCATGTCGTCCTTAGTTGCTTGCCATTTTGGCCTAGGCAACTGTGGGAACATCGCTCCTGTTTCACGGTCTGGTTTTGGTTGCTGGCTCTTGAAAGCTCAAGGCCATGTGACAATGGAATTGCTGATCTATGAAGTTCGTACATGGAAAGTGGCTTATAATATTTTTTACTTATTTCGACGGAAGTTCGGAAGTTTAGAATATGGAAGCCTTGATTGGCGCGTTTTGGCATTTGCTGTCTGCTTGGAAGGCACTGAGAGATGAATGACGATGTCTTGTTTCACGTACAACGCAGTCTAACAGAGACTTCCGTGCTGCAGAAAGAAAAGAAAGAAACTAGTAGGCATATGTCCTTGGATTTTGTCTCAGTTCGCGACCTCAATTACCATGCAAGGACCCTTCATCCTTAATCTTGATCACTTCTTTCTGGCAACATGTAATCCCTTCCCCCTGTTAACATCAAACACCCCCTAAATCGAAACTTGTGTTTAGTTCATTTTGATGCTCCTTAGTCCTTGTTGCTGGGCCCATGCTGACTCAATTCGCATTGACCCAGACTGAAATCATTGAAACATATTGAAACCATAGACCCAGACTGCTGCTCTTTCATATTGGGCATGGAATCATGATTGGCCGTTGTTTTCAACTCCAAAAATATGAGTCAATTTTGATTATCATAGTAGGGCTGAAAAAAAGGCTATTTTGAGATAGTTACCCCATACATCCACCATCATTCCAGTCAGGTCACAGGATTTGGTCTTCATAATTTACATTAAAATTAATTTACATGATTTGACCCAGACCAGTGGATAAAAAAATACCGTCTTTTTTTCATGTTTTCTCACCTGCATTTTCAGCGGATCACCATTTTGTTGCATCCCATGCAGCCTCCTTAAAACCAAAAAGCTGCTGAAACCAGTCGCGACGATCCCACATGGCACAACCGAAAGTCGTCATCAAGCCACGCGAAGGCTTGGGTCTGTTGATGGGATTTCATGACCAAATAAAAAAGAAACTCTGGGGATTTACATAACTATGGCTACTGCATTATATTTCTAATCCAATTGGAAGTTTATGAGTGAATTTCGACATGAATTACCGGGACAGCTACTAGTGTTTGCGTGGTTAATAAATACATATGTAAATATATATATATATACATATACAATATACCCTTCCAATCAGTGGCTGAAGATACATGGGCATTGTAACTTTGAGATTGTCCCAAACAAGGTTGTTTTGTCAGTCTGAGAGGTGTCATCGCGTCAGACGGAAAGAGCTCACGTCATGTTGAGATTAACTAAAGATTAACTGCATCAGTTTCACAACAGATCAGTTTAATAAGTTCAATAAATGATATGTGTTCATAAATTATATATATAACTATATAGTTCGTCCTTCTCTTGGTAGCAGGGTAGCCAGTATGTGCAGTCGTCATTGCCACATAAGTCAGCCCAGGGACCGATGCCGCATGTCCCATTCGACGTTTGTAGGTTTCAGCTGATTGGAGAAACCCTAAGATCTCATGCCATGCAGCCCTGATAACAACCGCTGAGGTGAACTAGTCACATGCTGTCTTGTCACTACTGTTCTTGGGCCATTGGCGCGGTGCGCGTCGCATTGAGGTTTCGAACGGCAGATTCTGCATTTCCACATGATATTGAAACTTATATGATGTTCGAACATGTTCGTACTAAAAAAACACTGCAAGAAGAAGAGTTCGTCAACATCGCCTGGTGATACATCACTATCTTCGGTGATACATGATCCTATTTCATCTTCCCAATCAATCTACGGAACATGGGGGTGTCAACTCATCATACATCAAAAGAAAATGAATAGATACCGAGATAAACAAACAATCTATGTGTAATTAAAAATAATTATACACTGTATATATATATAGACACATATATATATATGTCTGCATATATATATATATATACATGTCTACATATATATATATATGTGTCTACATATATATATATACACATGCATATATAATATATTATCTCGTTATATATATAAGATATATTATATAATATATGTATATATGTACGCACATACATAAATGCCTACATCTCTCTACACATTTTATCGGTTCCACCGCAGTTTACTCCAAGCAGGATCGCTCTTTTCTCAGCATGACGTCGCATCAATTCCAGTGTGGGCCCTGACCGTGGCCTAGCATCTTGCCGGGATCTCAATTTTTCGATGTATTTTGTGGAGCTGCGTTATAAAGAAAATTGCTGATGGCTGGGATGATATTGATGCATACATATTTATATATATACACAATTATATAATATACATACAATTATATAATGGTGATATTCTATGGTATATGCAACTGATAGGATTTGGGATGTGATTGAACATGGATTAAATTCCCAACTAATTGATTGCGAATAGGGGCAAAGCATTGGAAACCAATTTATTCATATTTATTCAGGGCTACACCCCATGTCCAATCAAACCCAGATGGTAGTGGAGCCAACCTGCCCCAAACGAATCCCTTAGATGGAAGCCGATGATCAATGGATAGGATCAAGGATGAGTAACGAACATGTTACAGGAATACCTGATATTCTCATGAGAACACAGCTAGGTTTCCGGTCCAGATGTTACCTTCAACCAATTTTTCGATGGACGCCAACATGGACCTTCAGATAACCCTTCTGTCTCCACGATCATGTTATACCCAGTGACCAGGGCGGCCGACCGCAGATGTGCCATTGTTTGGACACCCCAGCGCTGCCGGATGAAAGCTACTGGGAACTCCTTTTTGGGGAGCCTGCCCTCCGATGTGAGTCAAATCTGTGGAAAGAGCTGATATCCAACATTCTAATTATAGTTTTGATAGTTGATGATTTTTATCCCATAATTATGCATTATTATTCTCCCATGTTTATCCGATATTAATCCATGTTATCCCAGTAATATCCTATTATGTCCCAATATGAGTGGGTTTGCCCTAGGTAAACTAACATAAATGTGGATTTTCTCCACTCTTTGTCTCTTTTATATAAAAGGTTATTCTCATAGCGGGAAAGCAGATGGGTTTTCACATCTTTTTGTAAACCTTTACCACAGGGATCCCTAGTGGGGTCAACACCCCAGGAAACCACCAGACAGTTACCCGGCCTGGTAAACTGTCACAGTTTGCGAACTGGAAAATCACCTTTTTATAGCTGGGTAAATCAACTATTTAACGACTGGAGCATTTTCAATGGCTATGTTTGTTTACCAGAGGGTTTTTTATAAGCTGGGTTGTATCCTAAGATTTCGGTTCCCCTATGGCCTACTTGTTGGATAAGTCATACCGAAGCTATCCAACAAGTTTGGGTTTACTTAGTTGGAACACAAGGTGGGGTCTTGTTGATCATTTCACCACGGACTGTTTTTTTGGGGCCTTTTTCCTGTCTGTTTTATTGCTCCCAGAGGGAACCCAAGAGCAAAAATGCACGACACAACTTGCAGCCACAGTCTGTTACACCAAAGCCGTGATCAACAAATCACCAATATCACATCCAATCACATCCAGCACAGACCATCGCAGCAAATCGTCCTGATCTGTTCCAGCTGATTCCAGTGATACATGGCTGGGTTGGTCGCAGGGCCCCCCAGGCCGAGCGATGTTTTGAGTCTTCAAATCCCCAACTGATGTGTATCATCTGCCCTGAACAAGGATGAAATCTGATGTGGAATCCAGGCAATTTTCTAGAATATCCTCCGGTAGTTAACAGTTTGCCATGAAACATCACAATTTTATCTTTCAAGGGGCCATGTATACTATCTATATCTATAATTACTTAAAATTACAGTGTCTAGATCTATACCATAGATTTGTGAGCCATCAGCGGCCCTACCTGCCCTACCCCTCTGAAGCTGGATCAATATCAGGACATTTCTCGAAATCACCAGGGAGCTGAGCCAAAGCTACATGACCACTTTAGGTATCATGCGGCCGAGGTCATGAAATCATCAAATCCGGGAAGCACAAGGCTCCTGGCCATGGTCCAACATGGTCCAACATGGTCCAACATTTCTGATTCGTTCAAACTGAGTAGAGAAGCTCCTTGGATTTTTCTACCCTCTGGTAAACTGTCAGATAACAGAAAATCACCATTTTATAGCTGGGTAACTGGGTAAATCAACTATTTCTATGGCCATTTTCTATAGCTTTTCCTATGTTTACCAGAGGGTAGTGGTTGATTCCCTTGGAGGCTGGTGCTGCCCATCACTGCAGGTTTCGATGTCGAGTTTCGATGTGTTGGCAGCTCCTGGACCAGGCAACATCTCCACCGGGATCTGGGGGTTCCAGTGGGGCTTCATGGCGTAAAGGTGGTTTATTTAGCCCCATAACTTGGGATATGACTCCTACATAGCTATTGAAAATCACCATTTTTAATGGGAAAATCCACTATTAATGGTCATTTTCAATAGCTACGTTAAATTACCAGAGGGTAGTATGGTTGTCCAGTTATGACAGGAACTGCACCCCCAAGTGCTGGATCGTGTTCTACAAATCAGGATATGAATGATAATTGATATCCCAGGCCATTTGGGGGGATATGTCGCAGGAAACCCTTGGATCTACTGGTTGCTGTGCCCTGAAGAAATTGGCAATTTTACCTTCAGAGCTGGCCATCGGTTCTACCGGTTGGTTTCGAGGCAGGATTCCCGTTTGTTTGTTTTCTTACAAAGAACATATATATATATATATATTTATACATATAGATAGATAGATAGATAGATAGATAGATAGAGATATATATATATATATATATATATTTACATCTATATATATACACATTTACATACATACATACATATATACATACATACATACATACATACATACATACATACATACATACATACATTACATACATATTAGGAAGTTCCAGAAAGCCCGGTGAAACCAGTCACTGGTTAGTGGTATACCTACCCCTCTGAAAAATGATGGAGTTCGTCAGTTGGGATGATGACATTCCCAATATATTGGAAAGTCATAAAATTCCATGGTTCCAAACCACCAATCAGAGTCATATACCCTCTGGTAAACTAACATAGCTATTGAACATGGCCATTTATAGTGAGTTTTCCCATTAAAAAAGGTGATTTTCCAGTTCGTTATGTGATAGTTTACCAGAGTCATATAGCACTTTTTGGAAATCCTACGAAATCATGTCATCAGGGCGGCACCAATGGATTGGAGCCGCCTAGCGCTGCAAGCAAGCCAATGCGCCAGGGTAGGCGCCTCACCATGGAAGCCCCGGGTTTCGCAAAAGAATTGCGAGGTATGGAGGTTTATCCGTAAGACATGGGACAGGCTAAGCAGGGTATATGATATGGTGTGTATATATGTAAATATATATATATATATATATAGATACTTAGTATCTATCTATTTATCATGTATCTATCTATATTCATTATTTATTTATATTGTTGTACTTTAGAAAAGTTACTCTCTATAGTTAGGGGTGTTTATGGACCAACTTGTTATACCCCCCTTCCCCGTTGTGATCCCCCAATAATAGATGGTTCATATGTCCTTATGAATGAAACCTCATTATTTGGGGGATCACCTTTGGAGTGGGGAGTGGTTGAATTTCCATAGCTTCCGAGCACCAGTGTTTTATGCTATGGATTGCTATGGTGGTTACCCTGGAGCATCATATCTTTCCATATAATGAATCGTCAGTCCGAACACGGGAAACACGTGAAATTCTACGAAATGTTACCCAAATCCCCATTAAATCCCATTAAGTCACCAGGAAATCATTGGTTGAATTCCAATTTTGTTGCTATACCCTCCGGTAACCAAATGTTGCAGTGGAAAATCCATCAATTTGGGATGACTATGGGTGATTTTCCCATTTAAAACTTTCATTGATAAGGGATTTTCAACTAAAATCTCCATGAAACTCATGTTTGGATCTTCGCTGGACCATGGCCCAAAAAAAAGATCCTGAAGGAAGTCACCGGCCTTGCGGCACTGTGGTGGGCACCACAATACCAGTTTCCACCTGACCGCGCAAGGAGATGGGCGAAATCTTTGGGGGGAAACCATCCCCGAAAACCTTGCTGAGATAGGCTCACATGGCTGTTTAGTTTCATCCCCTTCCTGAAACTGCTAATCACTTGAGGATCATTATCCCATTTTGAAAGGATGGAAGGAGATTTCAGATATGGCTAAGCCAATTTTTAGCAGGAAACAGGTTCAGATCTCCACCGGCCATGTTGCATGCCCTAAGACTAATCATCATGTGATCTTATCCTAATTTTCGTCACCATTTCATGGTCAGTATCAATCATTACCAATTTCCATGTCTGGTGGCTAACCAAAGATTAAAAGTTTAAAATCACTTAAGCTATCCATACCAGTCGGTTTACCAATACTACATCACCATTCAATCTCATTAAATCATCATTGAATCCCAATATATCATCATTATATCCTATCCCACAATTCTTGTTGATGAAATTCCCAAGTTTGTGTATTGGTTGTAAAGCAGGTTAAAACCATCTTAAACCCTATGTTTGTTGATTAAATTCCCCATTTTTCCCAGAATGGATTTAATGGAAAAACCCATGGTGGAAACCCATGGAAACCCAATATTCGAGGGCAAAAAGGATGGTTTCCTGCGGATTTTTTCTTTAAATCCATCCATTGACATGTTGGTAAGTGTAGATATACCTACCATAAATCCAAGTGAAATTGGAGTTATAAACCAACTTAGCGAACGAACTGGGGCACCACCTTGTTCAAATCCCGATTTCATCCGTCATTTCCGCCATCTTTGGACCTCCACAATCAGAGGAGCGCCCTCCACAGCACCCTCCGGGATGGTGAAAACCACGTCGCGAGGCATTCCGGGACGCCAAGCATCGTGCCATTCCTCAAACTGGTGGAAAAATGGCGGATTACTATGGTTTAAATATATAGATTAATATGGTTTATATAAGGTTTAATATACTTATATATATATATATATTTATATGGTTTACTATAGTTTAATATCCAAAGTTTATTGGAAATGTATCCATATGGGTTATATTACTATGGTTTACTGGAACTGTAGTTTAATATGGTTTACATCAAATATAGTTTGATAACACTCAATTTGGTCTGAACATTGTTTTTTTCCCCCAAATGGCAAGATAGGGAATGGGGATCATCCGGGATCGACATCAAATCTGGGGATGCGTCTATTGGCCAAGAAACCATCGGGAGGTCAACATCGAGCTATACCAGCTATAGCTAAGGTAGGATATCAGGATATCAAGGTTCTGACTCGTAGCCAGGGGTTCATATGGTTTTGCATAGATGTTACATGAATTTTACCTGGTGTTACCAAGCAAAATCAAGCAAACATGATGGTGTGAGGTCCGGTTTCCCTACATGTTCATGCATTCTATCTAATTTTGGGTGGACTAAGGTTTTTCTTCATCAACATCATAGCACCAAAATAAAACACGCGGACCTCCAAGGTGAACGCGAGGGGAGTGGTTGTCCCATGGGTTCCATGGCTTTCCCGACAACACTAAAGTAGAAAAGCTACGACAACACGTCCTTCGAAAAGATAGGATATTTCTTGTGATTTAACATGCTCTCAGACTTGGACATCTATATATATATAATTATATATACATATTATTTTACATATATAATTGTATATATCTATATATATATTGATTAACACCTAAAAAGATAGGAATGTGTTTCCAGGATGGTATAGATACAGTATAGATGATGTTTCTCATACACTTTCCAGGATTCCAACTCTTCTATCTTCTTGGGGGTTGCTCGTAACCTTTCTGGGCGGAGAACCCCTGTGACCTTTAGATAATACGCATACATATTATGCATATACATGTGTATATATATATACTATACCCATATATATATAGATATAAATGGGTGTATATACATACATATACATATATACACACCAATATATGTATGTATATATATATACACACATATATATATACATATACATATACATATATATATATATACATAATATATATATATATATCTGTGTGTGTGCAGATCTTTGTCATGTCCTTTGTGTTTCAAATATACCGAAATATGCATACATACGTATATATCATAAGCAATCATTTAAGGTAGCCCCCTGACTTCGCTCCGATTTTCCCACACGCCAAGGTTCCATGTATGAAATTTGCTTCACCTCATGCCCCACGTTCAGCGAGGCTGTCACTGGAATCTGCCCCGTAGGAATCGGCTGTTCTGGCAGGCCAGGTGGATGGCGAAGAGGTCAAGGTAGCCAACTGACCCATTTTTGGAAGGGGAAAATAGGTGGATTTAGCATCTCTAAACTGCCATGAGTTCAAGGATGTTGAAAACAGAAACCGTTTTTAAGAACAAGATGGTGGTAAAAGCCCTCGTTTTGCTTCCGTTATCTTCCGTTAAACCCAGTTCACAGAAATATGATCGACATATATTATACATATAATATAATATCGACATATATCGACAGATTAGAATCTTTAGCAAAGAACGGATGGAATACCTTGGAAAGCACCAGGTACCTAGGCCCTAGACCTGGCCTCCAATCAACATTGGTGCCTTTGCAAAGCCTCAGGTTGGTTGAATTCACGTACCGGTGTCACGGAACGTGGCTGGAAAATACCCGAGCCGGCCATAAAGGGTTTAATATGGTTTAATGATTAATGATTTTTATTAATGGTTTTTAGAATGGGAACATATTGGAATATCCATGAATATCCTCTTTTTCAGGAGGTTTATGGCTGGGAAACTATGGGTTTTTATCCTCTACAAACGAAGGGTGGCTGGGAACATCAATCATAAATGGAGATTGTTCCATATGTTTGATTACTGGAGGGTGTATAGCATAATTCAATGTATTCTTCTGATATGTCAGGTTTTGCTCTTTGAACTGGAAGTAGCTGGGGTACCGGGGTACGTGCTTATTATATCTAATTTTCGCTTGACAAAACTGCAGCACTGTCTAACATTGAGATATGTACATCACCTTGCCGTGGTTGCCGAGATATCACAACCTTGGGCACGCCTACACTGTCAGCCTCCGTTTCTCCCGATGAAAACCGGGCCACTGGTGGTGGCAACTTGAACTCCCGGAGATGTTAATCCTGGAGAGGTTAGTCCTGGAGATGTCAATCCTGGAGAAGTTAAGATCGGCTGAGCAGGTGTGGAGGTGTCGTTCACAATGTAGCCTGGAATCGAGGTGAAATCGGCCATGGCAAATCGGCAAATCCCCAGCAGGTTTGTTTTGAACATGGCATGCCCATGGCAAAGAAAAACAAGGGCGCGTCGTGGGTGCTGATCAGTGTGGGAAATGGATGGAAATGGAACCTGGTTTCACCTGGTGGAACCTTAAGTCAGATCCATCCAAACCAAGAAATCCTTCTGCCATTGAGTTTGGTGATGTTTTGGGGTGATTGATCGTTGATAGCACCACATGCAGTCCGAAATTTGGGATCTTTGTCCCCAGCTGTCAGGCAGCACCTTCCCAACCTTTTCAATCTGGGGGGCTTACTTTGACCAGGGTCATGGGGCTTCCAAACATCACATTTTCACAGATTGAGTGACAAAGGAACCAATGAGACGCACCATGTCTTCTTGGAGTATCTTGGAGTAATGCGTTTTATGTTTTATGGGAAATGCAACCTGCCGGAATGGACCCTGGTGGAACAGCTATGATGTTAAGAGAATCGGCAGGCCGACATCAAGAGTAATGCGGGATACAAAGCAAATGTAAATCTCCGCTTTCCAATCTCTCCCATTCCAATTTCTTGGGATCACTAGTCCAAAATCATCCTAAATTGATCTGAATATCGCATTCCAAATAGGTGATTTTCCGCCATGAAACAACAATTTTATGGTGCCCATTGTTGAGTGCTTGGAAGGGCAGTTCCAGTGAACTAAGTGGATATATTACCATTCCCTGGAAGTCCAAGAACTCAAAAAGTACGGGTTTACAGGGACCACATATCCCAACCTTTTTTTTTCACCATAGGTATGCCCATAACCACGTAACCTCAACTGCCGCCCCAAAGGCGGCGACCTCTAAGGTATCAATTCACATCCGTTCGCGCCAAGGCACTGTTCACTTGGAACGCCGACGCCGGTGTGGTTTGAAGCCGATACGTCCCCAAAGCCGATGCCGGCGCGGCTTGAAGGGATCCACTACAATGAGATAATGACCTCGGGCAGAGGCAGAAAATGGAACCAGAAAATCCCAGGTGGTGGGAAGCTGCTAAAACATGCCAAGATCGACTGTGAATGAACTCACTGAACTCACATGGCATACAGACCCAATTTCTTGAAGATCATAATCCACCTGTTTCATCCTGTTTCTGGTGATTTTGGGATGGTGTCTTTATTGGGTTTCCCACATTTGGTGGTGCCCAAGACTATAAATCGTCTCATCAAAGAAGTTTGAATGCGTCCAATTCACTGAGACGATCGGTGTGTGATACACCAATGTCACCAATTGTGAGAAATCAACCAGGCACATAGTTGCTTGGCGATCTTTTCACAGTCATGATTGCAAGATGTTTCAACATGTTCGCCGCAACCCTAGGCCCGCGGCGAATCCCGCTATATCCTTTGACATGCTCAAATCCCTGCGTAAGGTTTAAGTTTTTGCTTACTTTCCAGAACAACAAGCCCTAAAACATCCTAAAACCCGAAAACCCGAAAACCCTGAAACCTAAATTAAAACCCTAAATCCTGAAAACTTAAAGTCAAAACCACTGCGTATAGCCAGGGTTTTCGTTCATCCTCTGGTGATAAGTATATCATATTGTTTGGATGTGTTGTTTGAGTGTGGGCGAACCCGGCGTTTGGAGGGAACACATTGTATAGTGCTTGGGACCCCATATCATCCGGTGACTCAGCGCATTCACCCTGGTTCACTCGAATCAAGTCACCCCGGCGTTGCCAGTGGCACAGCCGGCACCACAGAGCGTGTGGTAATCGGTACCGCGGTCGTAATCGGTGCCGCGGTGGTGATGGGTGCAGCGGTGGTGATGGGAGCAGCTGTGGTGATGGGAACTGCCAGGGGCTGAAACCCGAGAGTTGGGAAACCGCCGGGGGCTGTGTTCACTGGAACTGCCGCAGATCCAAATGTTCCAGTCGTTGGCTCTGGATCCTGCAGTGATGAAAGCAACCAGGTAACAACAGAAACCAAGGGAAAAACCATGGCAAATTGGCCTTGGCCCAGCGGGCATTTTCACTCAACTCCTACCCCCAGGGTGTATTGCAGCGCCTGACTCTTTGCAATGAGTGGCTGTTGCTCCTCATCAGGGGCCTGATGAGCAGGCATGATGCGATGACTATGTAACCAGCAGGAGAAACGGGATGAACCTTGAAGTCTGGGTATGTAATGTGAGTGCTTGGTCTAAGTCTAAGTTCATCCCTTTTTAGTTCATGGATGTTCATGCAACGTTTTGAGCTCATGCAAGAATCAACGTACATATACCTTTTACCCATGGAAGTCAAACACCCAACTCATCGAACGTATGTGTAAGGTACTGTCTGTCAGTGTCTTGAGGAGACCTCCTCAAGATCAGAGATATGGCCTGAAACATGAGAGCACACCATACCCATCCCCACTGCCGTCAAACAAAAAACACCTCCAAAGCCAGGAGCTAAAATATCGAACAGTGATGTCTGTATGGCACGGCACGCCAATGATTCCATAACAAAAAAACGCTTTGAAACCAAAAAGACTCGTCGACTAACCTTTCAGCCAGGTTTACATTTGTTTATTGAAATGATTATTATAATGATTCATATGCAGATATAAAGTTATGCAATAAATTATATTTAATAATATTTAATAATCAGTAATGTTTGCACCCGATTAGTGTCCTGGTACCCTATTGTGAGAAATTTCTTGCTCCTAATTCAGTCACATGCAAATTGTTGGGGGGGAACTCTATTGTGAGATTTTTTTTCCAGATGA
>Ga0126342_10013707_pt1 | contig 14332 bp, 15 predicted proteins | sample Cyp1metagenome_FD_92528 | JGI IMG/M metagenome (GOLD analysis project Ga0126342, IMG submission 92528) | Coral microbial communities from Lord Howe Island, Old Settlement Bay, Australia - Cyphastrea 1 metagenome | ecosystem: Host-associated > Invertebrates > Cnidaria > Coral ...
CTTCTCAGGAAATCAGCGCCCGGACCTCCTAACAGCTCTGATGAACATGTCTCTTGTACTGCGCCTGCCACGGAAAATGCATCTTTGCAGATCTTCTTCAAATGTCCCACGCCTGCCATCGTTTGTGGAAATGCGACAAAACCCCTCACGTTTTGCCCACTTTTCACAAGGTCCACAATCCCTTGCGCCTGCCATGCGAAACGACATGTGAACGTCCAAAAGTGGCTCGAGCATGTGGTGCTTTTAACATTTTGACTTCGAAACGTGCTTCGCGCCACAACGGCGTGCACTTTTTCGACATCTCAACTTCCAAAAGTGGTCCGGAGCTGGTGTGCTTTGTACATTTTGACTTCGAAATGTGCTTTGTGCCACAACGGCGTGCACTTTTTCGACATCTCAACTTCCAAAAGTGGCTTGAGAATGGTGTGTTTTGTACATTTTGGCTTAGAAATGTGCTTCGCGCCACAACGGCGTGCAATTTTTCATCTCTCATTTGGCCAGATGGCTCCGCACCCGCCCCTTTAGCGAGCCTACTTTTCGACCCTCCGGAGCCACAAATCATTGGAAAAACACAGTGTTTCGCGACTTTTCTACCTTTTCGCGCATCTGCATCTTCTTTCTTCTGACTATTTCTCTTCTCTGATCTTCTCTCTTTACTCTTCTCTTCTCTGTGACTCTTCCCATCTCTGCTTTTCATCTGTCCATATTGTCGGAAGTTTGACTTCTAAACTTCCTTCAATAATACATGGACAGTCAATCATCACTGGTCTAGGAAATTCTAAGCATGAAAACTATGGGAATACCATTTATAAATCATGGTTGCTTGAGGATTGTTTGGCGGATTACTCTATCCATTTCTAGTGGAGATTATCATCATCGATGCGCTAGGAATCCCGTTCTAAGTCAGCCAGTACTGGTAAAGAATGACAGAAGGTTTTGACCGCTGTAGTCTGAAGAACTTCACAACACCAGAGCTGAAGGAATGCGTGAAGCAGCTCGAAACAGGATCCAAAGGAAAAAACCAGAAGAAGGAGAAAGAGAAGAACAAGCACTCCTCCCCAAGCAACTAGGCGAAGGGCTGGAATTGTTGGGTCCTTGCCTGTTCCATCACAGTGACAAAGCGAAGTTCTGGCGGAGTAGTCCTACCATGGCGGAGTAATTCCATCACTGTCGGAATGGCATGCGCAGCATTCTTGATGGAGACTGGAGCTGCAATGATTCACTTCTATTGGGACCCATACCATAGACTGGTGAGAGACCTCAAGTTGGCAACTACAAATTGCCCTCCTGATGTCAAGCTTCAACTTCAACAAGGGCAGCTGTGTGGAAATTACATGTACAGCATCAACTACAAGCCCTTCAAAACAGCTGGCTTTCACGATGAGAAAAAAGTTTTCTGAACGCACTCATGGAAACGGAAACCCAGGACATGTGTGGTTCAGATTGATTCATTGTCGTCGAAGTGGTTAACTGTGGTTCAAAAATAAACAATAAAGTATTTAAATTAAATAATAGAAAGTGACAATGTTGATTCTTAGTTTTAATAACAAATCTATCCCAACTTTCAAACCTTCGGCAGGAATCCGACTTGTTCTTGCGGTATGCTGAACTGATTGCATGGACTTTGACTTTCACGTTTCGCACAAATGACGATATGGAATTTCTTTTCAGGTCATTGGCAACTCAGCTGGGTTCCTACCAAAACAAGAAGGGTGTTGTGAAGTCAGGACGCTGGTTCAGCTGGCACAATGGATGCGAAAGCCAGTATCATGAATTTTGGTCAACCAGAATGCTCCTGTCGTTTGGGTACCCCAATGCGACAGATCCAGATCAGAATATTATCCAAAATTGTTTGGGATAACAGTAGCCGTTATTTCGAGCCATTGCCACATGGATTTGCCCAAGCATGGTGAATATAAAGCCACCCTGATAGTGGAGATAGAATGCGAATAAAATGAGGATAGAACAGGATTCTTAGGAAGTGATCCCCCCTAATATTGAACATCCCCATTCCATGGTCCCGATGTGGTTTCATTCCCAACATCCACCATGGTTTCGTTTGGGGTCTTTAATATGGGGCTTGGGATTCTCTACCCAGGAGGAATCGAGCAATGAGCCCAGGGCCTCAGCGGAGATAGGATGGGACCGAGCCACAGTTCACCAGAAATGCTGACCGTTCAATGGGGGAGTCTTCCCCAAAACATTTATTCATTTCATTTCTGGGAGTCAGTATGATATATTGTATATATATGTATATATATATATACACATATATACATATACACATGTAACTTTATATAATAGTATTTAATAGTATTTATATATGGTAACCGTTCTGGTAACACCCAAAAAGATAGAAAAGTATTTCCAGGATTGGGATAGATGATGTGTTCCCAAAAAAAAATGTCCAAGTGTTCCATATTTTTGGGGTCCTGCCAATTTCAACTAGAAACAGGTCTAACCTTAGAGGTTTTTCCAATCTTGTGCCTAAAAGTGAATAGCTATTCAACAATGACCAAACTTCAACGGATAGTCCCTGGAGTCCCTGGACTCAGGATTTGTTTGATCCACTCAATTGATATATCGATTTCATAGCCCACCTATCAATGGGAAAACCTCACCAGCATGGTTGCCATTCGCGTGGAACCACCAAAAAATCATCGGTTCCACAATGCAATCGTCACGGGCTGATCAAACATAGGTGCAAAGGATTCCGGAACATGATGCACCTTGATTTTTTTACCATGAAAGCTTTCGTCAACCAGCTTTGAAGTGTACAATTGCTCGATTTGAGATGGTTTTCCTGTGCGAAACCACTTGTGTCAACCATCGTTGGGCAGTGCAGTTCTCAGGAGCGAAGAAATTCCCCTTGCGCGATCCGACGAATGGAACAATGATTTCTGAAGTCACCACCCATAGCCTCTTTCGTTGATGATCCCTGACCGTGGCAGTTGGGTATCGGCCTACTTAACTAACCATGGACACGAATGATAGTTGTGAAATCCCCGGTTTTGTTGGTGAAAAAAGGCGCATCTGATGTTGACATCCCCATTTGTTCTGGTGTTTCAAGTCGATTGTTGTTGTTTAAATCCCTATGTTTCTTGGTTTTAGCCGCTTAGCCACATATCTCTTCGTGACCCCCCCATTTTTTCTCTTGAAGCAGGTCCTTGCTGATTCAATCTGTTTGGGCTTCAATCCCCAATCCCCTTTGTCCAATCCCCGGTTGTTTGTTGTCGCGCCGCCCTCTGAGTTCACCAACTGGCAATGGATGTCCCATGTCATCCCCGCGCTGTTTTCGGTAGAATGGTTTTAATATGTTTCGATCCGTCCCCATACACAGCTTTACCTATCAAATAAAATATAAAATAAAATGATCAAGATGGGGAGTACCCCCATCATCCAAGTCATGGACCATGACTTCCTATTGAAACCCCACGCATCGGTGACTCGGTGACCCCCCATGGATGCCAAGGCCCTCCACGACCTCGCCAAGCGAGCCGTCCGATCTCAGCTGATGCCGAAAAAAAATCCGTGGTGCTGCAACCCTGTGGGTTTCCCCACATCCGCTATGGGATTTACACCCCCTGACTCGTTAACGTAGCTAGCTGGAAAATCACGGGTTGATTAATAGATAAATCAGCATAAATCATGTGTAAATGTACCTTTTTCCATTTGTCTAATATATATATATAGCCATCCTGGAGTAGATAGAATATAGTCCTCACTAGAATGGTCATGTCTTTGAAAATTACACATTGTATCAGTTTCAGCGTGATTATATCTACGGACCACATGTAAAACCAACCAATAGTATTTTCTGGGATATGGCATCTCATGACTATCTCCTAAACTTTTGGGAATAAATGGCCGAAATCCCATGGTTCCTTATTGAAATGGCCAGTTCGGGGGGATTTTCAGACACCATTTTCAGACACCCATATGATGATAGGATCTGATAGGGGATATGGTGGACTATAATGGGATGTTCAACAACCATAATTTGCGCATATCATGGGGATATGATGCCATATTTCATGGTCGGAGAAATTATGATTCGACCACGTGTCGATGGGATTTCACGACATAAACCGACGCAAACGATGGTGAATCAATGGGGTAAGTATCCCACACGGCCCAAACCTTTTAAGTTGGTGAATATCAATTGCAAATCACGGTTGGTTGATTACCCTCTGGTAAACTAACAGTTTGCTGTTGAAAATGGTGATTTATAGTGGATTTACCCATTAAGAATGGTGATGTTCCATAGCTATGTTAGTTTACCAGAGGGTATACTAAGTATACTATCCAAGATATTGGTGGTTATTGTTGATGATGCAGTTTTCCCATGGTGTTCCAACTGTTTCTCACGGAAATTGGTTGAATCCCAATGAAGACCACTTTCGGATCAGTGAACATCCTTGAATTCATTTGAGGGAAATCCACAAGAAACCCGATATGTTGGGGGGAAAAACTATATCTGTTTGGTGGTTTGGAACATGAATTTTATTTTTCCATATATTGGGAATAATACTTCCATATATCAGAGGGGTAGGTCAACCACCAACCAGATATAGTTTCGTGTAAGTTCTCCCTTAAATCAATCGATTGCATCGAAACAGTGTTTGGAAGGAACATTCTATGATATCTTTTTTGGAAGATGACAAGTTTGTGGAGGATTCCAGTGGATTTCATGCATCAAAGGTGGTTGACCTTTCCAGTTGTTGCTGAATACCCTCTGGTAAACCAAGATAACTATGGAAAATCACCATTTTTTAATGGGAAAATCAACTATTTCTATGGCCATTTTCAATAGCTATGTAAAATTACCAGACGGTATCCCATGTTTGACAACAAAGGACCAGTTCCCTTCCTCCACTCGGACTGGGGTGTGCGTCATTCCCCTGGTGTCAGGTAGCCTTCGCCATGGAAAAGGGCGGGGTGCTGGATATGCCCTTGGTGACTTGGCGGAGTCCAAAGTCTTTTCGGTGTGGCGGATGGTGTGTTGGCATGTATCAAAAATGTGAAATATACTGAGATAATAATGGAAATGTAATGGAACTGTAATGGAAATAATAATGGAACTAATGTACTCAATGATGTGTCTTCAACCAAGAAATTTGCTATATAATGGAAATGTAATGGAAATATAATTACTGAGATATTCATGGGTTTGCCCGTCGTCAGACGTGGCGGGCTGGGAAATCCCCGAACCATGGCCATTTCAATGGGAAAACCATCAAACTCAACGTGGAATTCTCCAGCAAGCCAGGGTTGATTAGCGGAGGATAACTCTTGGGGTGAAGGTACAAGCAATCTGGTGTCCTGTAAGGTTTTCCCCTAGACCAACGCTTTGATCCAAATGTGGTGGTTTTTTTGGGATACCAACAACCAAGAAAATATGGGGAAAGCCGGCAAAGCATGGATGTGACCCTTGTGACTTTGAAAGATACTGAAAGATGATATTAGTTTGAAAGCACCAGCCTCCATCGCATTCCATCGCCCCATGGGATTTGGAGATCATCCCTTTTGGGAAGCTAAAGCGGCATGGCACATCAAAATTCACTGCGACCTCACTGGGAATGATGGTTAGTAAAGGTGACTATCCCTAAATGACCTTATTTATTATTTCAGGTTAGTGAATTACTATAATTTACCCAGATACATTCTTGTTCGTGTTTACATGACATGTATCGCTGTATAGATCAATGGATAGATGGATGGATGGATAGATAGATAGATAGATACGGACTACAAGGCCTGGGCCACATAAACTGACTCGGCCACGCTGTCACTATTGAGATGATCTGATATGTTAAATCCCCTTAGATTCAAACATTCAAACATCAATAGAACATTATCCCATCTCATCCCCAAAAAAATGGATCATGTACCATTCTTCCACATGATCCCCCCCCCAAAAAAAAAACATACCCTTTGGTTATTGAACATAGCCATGGAAAATGGCCCATAGAAATAGATAGTTTACCGAACTTAAAAATGGTGGATCTTTCCATGGCGAACTGTTAAATAACCAGATGGTAAATCCCATTAAACCACCATTAAACCACCATTAAATCACCATAAAATCACCATTAAACCACCAGTAAATCACCATTAAACCACCATTAAACCACCAGTAAATCACCATTAAATCACCATTAAACCACCAGTAAATCACCATTAAACCACCATTAAACCACCAGTAAATCACCATTAAATCCCATCAAACATCTGGTATATTATATACCACTATATACCAATGAATTGTTGGGATGTTCCCTTACATAGGCCTCAAAAATAGGCCTTATATATGGTAGGTACCTCCAATTTAGGTTCCTGAAATGGCCATTGATCTGGTAAACATACAAAAAACTATGGAAAATCACCATGTTTAATGGGTAAATCAACTATAAATGGCCATTTTCAATCACCATCTTTTCCTCAGCGTCTGTTTTTTTCCCACAGGGCATGGGCTGCATCACCGTGGGTCTCGGCTGGGACGTGGACCAGGGTGAAGTCGACCTGGACGTGTCCGCAGTCGGGACGCCCTGGTGAATGGTTGGTGAATGGTGGGTTTGTCTGAAAATGGCAGGATGGCATAATGAAAATATTGGATGATCAGCATTTTCCCATAGTTTTTCCATGATTTTCCAGTAAAAAAATATGTGGATTCCCATGTGTTGTCACAAATCACCATTATGTTGGGAAAATGATGGGAAAATGATGATGGTCAGGAATTGGAAGTAACCTACTGATATGCATTGATGAAGATCATCGGATGAGGCATTGCTATGGAAAAAGTCATGACAAAACGCAGGGCTGGCGGGTGGGTCGCTCGTGGATGATTCAAGTGTGCTACAGGCCGAGTTTGATATATTTTGCCAGATCGATAGTGGCGTTCTCCGTGGCAATTCACCGCAAAAATCTCATGGAAAGGGAAAAAATTAGGATGAGGATGAGGATGATGACGATGATGATGATGATGGGTTTTTTGATGGAGCAGTGATGATGTGGTTGCTGGTTTCAAAGATGCTTCTTTTTAACCATGGGAATGGGATGATGATCCCAACTGAGTTTCCGCAGATGTTTCAGAATGGCTCAACCACCAGCTGGTGAAGTGGTGAGTTTTGTTCTAGAAATCATGGGAATACAGTGGGATACTAATGGAAAATGAATGACATGCTCATGGGATTTTAACAGAACATTGTTTGCTTACGAAACAAAAAGGCCGAAGCCCTCTACGAGGATTGGGGGTAACTCTCAAAATAGCCGAACTTTGCAGATTGTTGAATTATTAAAGCTAATCCAGATGACTTTCAATTGCTTACAGAGAAATCGTAGATGTTCTGGAAATTGATGACTATTGGTGGGGCATTTTTTTCATCAACTACTGACTAGTGGTGAGATAACGGCACATAACTGCTATCAAATGGATAGTGAGATGTTGGGGAAACTGATGGGCAGGGGTCCAGAAAAACTGCCCCTTCAATGGGGGGGGTTGAAACACCAAAGCTACAGGGACATGGGTAGTTGACAAAACATTTATTTAGGCAAATCCTTTTCCAAAACAGCCATTCTTAAAGGAAAATCGTGTTACAAACTTTTTCTTCTGATTACATGTCAATTTTCGGGCCGGAGGTAGATCTTTAAAAGCTTCATGTTTGGTGGGAATGGTTTTAGATTGATCACCACCCGATCATTCACCTCAACCAACCATTCAACAACGTGTCTTATGTTTGTTGCTGGCATCCTATGTCCTATCACTACTAGAAACCCTGCAATTTTGGATTAAAATCGTCGAGGTTTGCCTATCTTCGATTGCGTACATCCACTATTGTTGATTGAATCCCAATATTGATCATCAAATCCCCGTGTTCTCAAAATCCCCAGTTTGTGGCTGAAATTCCAATGGTTGCCACACATCCCAGCCTTGAGTTCCCTGCAAAAACACCATAAAACACCCAGGTCCTGCTTGACGCCCGGGGAGAAGATGTGGAGGCCGAGATCATGGGGGATCAACACCTATCCATCAGTTTGGCATTTAGCTACCTGAAAAGTTTATACCGTTATACCTATATATATTTAGTTACCAGTCATGTGTGTGTATATATATATATATATATGATTTACCTACCCTTTATCTGAGCCACGTTCTAAACCCTTGTGTTCATGTTAAGCAAGGGGCCCCTTGTAAGGGTGTGGCGTAAGCAAAACTGTGGTGCGCGTAAGCCAGCGTAAGCTCCACGTAAGAAAAGATATGCGCGTAAGCAAAACCTGTGCGCGCGTAAGCAAAACGTAAGCAATGGTGTAAGCATTTCCTTATTTGGTGCCAGGATGTAAGATATTTAGAACATGGCTCATTTACATCCCATTAAACCACCATTTGTACCATTAAACCACCATTAAACCACCAGTAAATCACCATGATTTACCTACCTGAAGAGTTCAGTCATTTTGGGATTATTCATTCCATGATTGAAAAGTCGAAAAACATCGCGACATGAGGTCGTTCGACTGTTTGCCATAATGATCCAACCGGTTTTGTTGGTTAGATCCGACTATGTCCCATATGAAGAGAGACATGTGTAAATTATAACGACCTCACTGCGACCTCGCTATAATCATAGTTAGTAAGGGGAAATATCCCCAAATGACCTTATTTCAGGTTAGTGAATTATTATAACTTACCCAGATATACGTATAATATATATATACAGGTACATGTATATTCCACAATTGTCCAAGACATTTGGCTATGGGTCAAAACCCGCCCTTTTTTGCCCGTTCACATCAAAACCGGTAGTCCATTGATTTCCCAGCAAAAATCGCAGAAATCTGGGCAGCTTGTCCACCTGTTTCTATGATTAAAAAGCTTCACAAAGATCATGTTTGGCCATGTTTGGGGAATATGTGCTAACCAAAAGAGGGAATTTCTCAGATTTGCAATGTGAATTGGAAGAATCCCCAGTTCAAACTGGGTTAGTTTGGGGTATTTCATCACGTACCTTTTCGGGATTTGCTCAATCCTTGATGGTTAAAAATGTCCAAGAGGTCGATCAAAGAGTTACTGTAAGTTTGCAGACACTTCGTGATTCCTGAAGTGGCAAAAATTTTGGTGCAGTTCATGCCCCTGAAAAATCGGCATGTTTTCATAGCTACTTTTTGAGAAAGCTGCAGCATGTGGCCAATGCAGCCGTGGCACCCTTGGCAGCAGCTGCACCCCGGGGGATCAAGAACGTAGCGAACAATTGCTACATTTCCGCGCTCATTCAGCTCCTAAAGATCCCTTGCTGTGCTCATGGCCCACAGGTTTGCTCCAACCCCCCCCGGGTGCCTCCCCCGAAAGGGGCGCCTCGGGACATTGGCCCGATAGCCACAGCGTCAGGCTTCCCGACCAAGGCAAGACCTCCTCCCAAGCCAACCCGCCCAGCCCCAAGCCCGCCAAAGGCGGCATCAGAGCCAGCCACCGCCCCAAAGGCTGAGCCAGCCACTGAGGGAAGGCAAGGACGTGGCCAATGAACACGAAAAATGACACCGGCAACCCCAAAGAGTGAGAGGGGTAGGGAATCAACAAAAACCAGGTATGTGAAATGGTGTGAAAAACCTGACACAACAGCCAATTCTATGGAGGTCATTGATTTTGCAAAGGCGATTCCTCCATCCCCATGATGGTGATATCCCGAGTCACTCCATTCGAAAGAAAAAAAAACATGATTCGCAGTGTTCACAAGCCCTGATGATTATATGCAGGTTTCCTAAAATAGAGGTACCCCCAGTTATCATCCATTTATGGATGGATTTTCCATGATATAAACCGTCCAGCGTTTTTGGGGTACCCCCATGACTATGGAAACCCCCATATGGGGGCTTTACTAATACGCTGAGGATTATCATAGTCCACCCGATCTCAATCAACCAGTGGCCCGATATAAGTTGGAGGGTAAAGATTCCTATAAGTTGCTTTATATAAAGCCATTTAACTATAGTCACACCATCTTACATCTACAACTACACAAAAAAAAATGTTTATATATATATATATGTGTGTGTCTTTAAATATATATATAGAACTAACTTTACACATTCATGTACAATTACGGCGCCTGTGGGTACAATTATACAATTACTTATAGCTATATAACTTAACCCATCTCATCTAACTATATATATATGTGTGTGTGTGTGTCGTTTTTGTAAGTACACTATAGGTGGCTTATAACTCACATATATAAATAGTATCAAAAGCATCTACTGTTTACATATATATATATAAGGGTTATTTATAAATGGTATACATATGGGCATGTGTATATAACTCACTCATATATCAGATATATAATACAGGTAGATTGTATTTATAGAGGTTCCCATTTATATACTTATCCATTCATATATTCAATGTCCAATATTTAAACCTATAGGTTATTGACTGATAATATCTACTAATGTATGTATATAGTTAGGTCTGTATCTATTTTCCTACATTACATAAAAATATGTAGTGACATCTACTAACTTATCTACTAATATATAGTAACTTTGTTAGATTTACATATATATTGATATATAGTTAGATCATGTTAGTTATATATATACACATGTATTGTCCAATTTTTATATGATGTATACCCTCTTGGTAAATTAACATAGACCCTGAAAATAGCCTAGTTTTAATGGAAACTAATCTTCCAACCCCTATCTGGCAGTTCCATCGATCTCGAGGCGGTCTTCTTCGGTCACTTGGAGTCCATCCACAATGGCATCGTGCACAGCGGCGACAACCTCACAGGTGAGTGGATGGACCAATGAAAACTTCAGTGTTTTTTCTCATGGGATTATAAAGTTATTTATTTAATTACATAGCTATGTATGTATGTATGTATGTATGTATATATATATATTATCTACATATATATATATGTATGTGTGTAAGTACGTACGTTGTAGATATATATATATACATATACGTATGTACATACGTACGTACGTAAATTGAGTGTGTAGAATTGAGGATGTCAGATGGGGTTTTCACATTTGCAATGTAGGGATAAGTTGGTGAACACAACTCCTATTTCACTATGGTTTATGGTATATACTGAATGGGTTTATACAGGAAATCATAACTCGGGGGCCCACAGAGAAAAAATATTTGGGCAGATAAGGACCTCGCTGCCACCTCACTGGAACAATGGTTGGGATACGGGGAAATCTCCCAAGATAACCGTACGTGAATGATGATAATTTAGCCAGAAGAGTGTATTAAGTAATTTGATTAGAAACTGTTTTGATTGGCGTAGATTTCTGGATATCATTGTTTTTATTGTAGAGTTTATTACCATTGTGATGATTATTGCTACTATCATTACTAGTGTTATCACTTTTATTATTGTTATTAGGTGTCATTTGTATTTTGGGTGGGGGGATTCATCACTGGACTTACCTGTTGTAATGAATTTCACAACATGGTATATATGCGTTATTCAATCTTGGGGGAAGGGTGCTAGGACCGCAGTAAAACAGCTGGATGGACCGACACAGATGGCTGGGGATGGTTGGCTCAGCATGTTGAAGCAATGCAAGGGGCAAGTTGATCATCATCAACAACAACGACAACGACAACGACACTGACGACAACACTTCAAACAGGAATTCAACAATTTCTATATGTAGGCACCACATGATCCATAGGGTTATGTTTGGCCACCACGATCGATAGGGGGGTTATGGTTGGCCACCACGATCGATAGGGTTATGAATGTTTTGCCGGTCCCCAAGGTTTTTGGATGATTCTTGAATGGAAGGTAGAAGGGACGCGGAAAAACACGGTTTACCGCCATGTTCCCCATTGAAATAGCTGCAGGAAGTTCTCTGAGAATTGACCATGGCCGCAATTCGACAGCCGGAATGATGTTTCCGAAGCATATAAATGATGCAAATGTTCATGTATTGCATAGTTTACCACTTTAAACTTCATGTAATTCCATAAAATCCAATTTTATGTGTATATATATATACGGTATATATTCATGTGGATATGTAGAGGCGATGGTGACGGCGACGACGAACAGATTCAAGTGGACTTGAACCGCATTCAGCCGCATGTGCAGCAGGCGCCCAGAAAAGGCTACGGTGGTTTGCTGGTGATTCACCCATGAAATGGTGATTTTATGAGATTTAACCATTAAAAAATGCTGATTTCATGCTGATTTCATGGGATTTAATGGAATTTCATGGAATTTCATAGCATAGTTATGAAGCATAAGATGCTTTGCTGTGTTGGGGAAAAGTAGCATGGTTCCCCATGAAAATATATGGGATCATCCACGGCTATACCTCACTGGAATCATGGTTCTTATACGGAAACCACCCCCAAATGGCCGCACCATTCAGGTTAGTGAAATATGATGATTTACCCAGATTTAACACTTGGTACTTGGGTGTGTAGTTGGAGTAATGAGCCGGTAGAATACTATGAGAGTATGACATCATAAGTTGAGATATGGGGCCCTGGTAAATATAGTCATATCTACATCTCCAAGTTTAGCTGGAACTGCACCCCCCAGTACAGTTGAGACTTTCTTGTTGAGACCTCTAGAAGGCCCAGATGCTCTTAAAACATCCCACGGGCCATTGAAGAGTCGTAGCAGGTCCGACTCAGGCCGGGATTTGCAGAATCAGCACCCTGCGTTTGTCTCTCATAGGCTGGCGCTCAGTATTCAAACATGTTCATGGGAAATCCAAAGTTTATATATTTCCCAACTAAACCTTCATTGCTTCTTGGTGGTGACTGGAACCATGGAATTTTGAATGACTTTCCAGAAACAGTTGGGAATGGAATGTCATCATCCCAACTGAGTCATATTTTTTCAGAGGGGTTCAAACCACCACCAAGTGAAGATTGGACCCACCAGGAACTCCGGAACTCCCCTCACTCACTGGCAGGAAGATGCTCAGGGATTCATAGGTGTTCCCAAGCTGGGACGATGTTTGGGATTTAAAAAAAAACTGGGTAGAGAAAAATGGTGATATTTCTCGACCATGATCTGTTTAATCCTTAGTAAACCACATAAACCACTGGTGATTTAAGATAACTCTGGAAAATCACCATGTTTTCTTAAATGAATTACCATTGTATTCAGGTAAATCACCATTTTTGAGAGGAAAATCACCGTTTACATAGGTAAATCACTGTTTGTTCAGAGGTAAATCACCATTTTGTAGAGGTGAATCACCGAAGAAAAAAAATCCATGGTTTCCAGCAAGTCTTCAAGTCGACGAGAGGTCTTCTTTGTGGTTAACATCTACTCAGCCAACCGCTCCTTCAAGCAGGCGGGAAAAAATTGCGGTTTTACAGGATAGAAATGGGATTTGGTCAAGTTTATGGTGATTCTACACACGATCAAGGTTAGTGTTTTAACAAATGACATTATCAAAAATTAAGGACCTGGAGACCGCAGATTCTGCTCCTGTTTAGTAGGGAAACCATCCGATTTTAGGGGTATCTAATTTTGACCCATAGCCAAGTGATAGGGATATAAGTTATAAAGCCAACCATTCAATTGGCAGGCATCTAATGGGTATTGAAGTGGGATATGATGGGATGTGTAACCACCTATATTCAATTATCGATTTGGGTTTGAAAAGGGGTTTAAGTTGGGAAAATGATGATTGACCAATGGATGAAATGGGGTACCCTAATTTTTAGACATCCCCACAGCTTCATTGCGAGGGAATGAGGCAGTGTCTCCCATTGAAATGGTAAGAAAGAACTTGTCGATATTTTTGGGTCGCATTGCACTTGACGTTTTGGGTACATTGTACTTGACATTTTCTGGCTCCTACCAAGAGTTCGGTTTTCAGCAGAGAATTTACCACAAACCAAGAAAAATCCGCATGGCTAGCAGAGATGTGAGGTTTGAATGGGTTGGAACCGCATTTTCCGGGGCATGTATATATTTGTATGTATGTGTATATATATACAATGCATGATGTATATAATATGTATATATATAATTCAGTTATTCATTCATTTATTTTTTTACTTGATTTATTTGTTTATTTATTTAGAATATATATATATAGTAAGGATCCAGCAGATAGAATACCAAAAATGATATGGTCAACAGATAGAATCTGGATTTCGCATGCAGGGGGGGAATCAAGAGATAGAATACGGAACATAGAAATTTAAGAAAACTCATCAAAATTTTGAACATATCCTATGCAAATACATTGTTTTTATAAGATAAAACTCGAGAAAACTCTTCAAACTTGATATATATATATATATATATTGAGAAAACTAAGCAAACATATCATTATATCATATGTA
>Ga0126342_10013708_pt1 | contig 14331 bp, 12 predicted proteins | sample Cyp1metagenome_FD_92528 | JGI IMG/M metagenome (GOLD analysis project Ga0126342, IMG submission 92528) | Coral microbial communities from Lord Howe Island, Old Settlement Bay, Australia - Cyphastrea 1 metagenome | ecosystem: Host-associated > Invertebrates > Cnidaria > Coral ...
ATATAATTTAATATAATACAATAAAATAAAATAAAATATAATATAATATAATTTAATATATAATATAATATAATATAATATAATATATTTATATATATTCATCTATATACAATATACAGGACCCATATATATATATATATATATATGTGCCATACGTAACAATATGCCCCATAATTGATATATATATATATATATTTAATGATATACATAATTCATTATAGTTTTATATATAACTATATATATATACACTATACATTATACCTAGAGCAACTGAGGCAGCTAAAATTATTTATGTTTGGAGAAAGGTTAACTTTTTTAGATGAGACATTTTTTTTTTGATTTTGGATGGTTCCAGCAAATTGTGATGTTTCGAGTGGAATGGGGATCTCTCAATTCCACAGGTGCGGCGGAGAGTTTCGCTGCATGAAGAACACGTAATTCATCTGTCCACTTGGGTACCCCCGAACTGGTCATGTTAATGGGGTACATGATAATACACGAATGGATCTTGGGGAACCCAGCTCAAGGGCAAGCCCCAAGGCCCCTAGTCCTGGTTTAGGCACTCCAACAAACATGGCGTCTTGAAAGGGAACCCCATCTGGAAATTGCATGTCTATGCGATGATCCAATTTGACAGATTTGTACTTTTACACCAAGCCAGGGAAGTTTGGAACATCACCAAGATAACGGTCTATAAAATTATAGCATCTAAGATTTTACCATTTCTGGTGCGCCGAAACCAGGTTTGCTCAGCGTCGTTGCAGGCAGAGGCGCTGCGCGCACAGCTACAAGAGCTGGCGGAAGAGGAGCAGCGGCTCAGTGAGGAGTTGCTCAGCGCAGTTTGGGTCGTTGGTGAAAACTAAATGGGGATTTCCTATGACAAAATGGAGATACCAGGGGGGTAAATGATGAGGACATGTATTACATACATACATATATATATATATCTGTATTTATATATACATATGTATATGGGCATCAATGGGATAATTGGATAGAATCACCCATGATATAACAATTGACATGACCCACAGGGATATCATTGGGATATAATGATAGAACTGGCAATGCGGGGATTAGTTAAATTTTTATAATGGTCATATAATGATGATAATCCAAAAATTATCCTAAAATATATCCCCAGTTTAAATGGGGGTTCCTGAAAACTAGGGATCTGATTGGAATATAATTGGCAACAGTGGGGATTTCATTGGGATTTCCCCAATTACTGGGTCATAAACCCTGAATGGGGATTGACCCAATGGCCAATGGAGGATTTACCCTATTGGCTTAAAAACCAACATTGTTTTTGGGATATATAATGGGGATATGGAACAAACATGAACAAACTATAAGACTATAACGGAATATTTTCATATATCTCAATTGGCCATACCCCAGAAACATGGGTTAAATATGGATTGTAATTATATGGCTAATACTCCCCAAAAAGCATTGATGTATAGTGGTAATGCTCCTTTAGGGTAGTTGAAAACAATCCTATTGGATGGCTATTGCTATGAGATGAATCAAAAGCAATCATGCCTTTTGTGGGGGGAAATAAATATCCATGAGCACCAGCTATATTTGGGGGAATGAAAACAAGGACAAGGGTCTTGGTCAATAGCCATATGGGTTTGGCTCAAGACGGGGTATACCCCAAAATGACGTGTTTGATGTTGACTCATATCATTACTATAGCAGGATGTCGGGATTGCAGGGTTGCACATTTTGAGACATCCTGACCATTGCCTAGCAACTGGTCACATAACACAAATTGCTGGTTAAAGCTCCATGTGTTTCCTCAATCCCTGGTATCATCCCTAACCAGCAACATGATAAAATGTGTGTTTGTTCGAAGAAATAAGGAGAAATTAACCAACCAAAATCACAACAAGGTATTCGTTGTTGGCAAATGGTGCCGCAAATGGTGTTTTGCTCTCCAGATTGTACATAGATACACTCCCAGGAACTCCCATTTACGGGTAGTTTCAATCCAATCGTGTGTTACAACCCGCAATCGCAAGGTTCCTAACTGTTCCAACTGGCCTGTGAACCTGTTCGATAGAGCTGAGGTTCGCCAATTTGAAGGCGGAGCTGAAGCAGGAAAAGGCCTTCAATCACCAACAGAGCCAAGCGCATCAACAGCAGGTGCCCGACGTTGAGCTTGAGGTCTGGGACCTTGATTCATAGTCCACTGGTCCCCGTTTTGGCTTTGGGTCAAAATGATGAACATAACTTCAAAAACATTTCGATGATTTCCCTTTCTACAGATGCATGTTTTGTTTTCCCTTGGGTACCTCCATCTTTTTGTTCGCCAGGTGCGGAAGCTGAAGGCGGCGCTCAGCAAGCGAAAGAAGGAGGCGGAAGCCAAGGAACAGCAGCAGAGAAAGGAGAAAGAGACGCTCAGCAGCGATGGACATGGTCACTGGAATGTTGGGTATTATTGTCAATCCAAATATTCAATAGGAGTATTGCTGATATTGATTGCTGATAAGATATTACCCACCAGTTCCCTATTATCCTATTGTGGTTGTGCTAGCGATAACCTACATGCCATGTTTGGCACATGATATTCTGGAAATGGATGGGCGTTGATCAATTTTAAAATTACGGGTTTTGAATGGATGGCAGACATACACCGAGTTTTCTTAGGTCTGTTTTGGTGATCAGTGACTGGATGATGAATGGGTGGATACGTACCATATAGCCATAGAACTTGCACCATCCAAGAAATGTAGCATCATGTGGGTATGAGAAACGAAGAAACATCGGTATTATTACGATGATATGTCTGGATTTTTACTTGAGGACATATTGAATTTAAGCCACAAGATTGGGTATGGAAACATTAAAAATGAGCTAGCAACAATTGGGATATGACCAGCCAATGAATTGAAAACGCTTCACTTGGCCATGCATTGAAATTTTGTTTGCATCGACTGTGCGATCGAAGGGATATCTCCTGCAATTTGGTTGTATTTGGTTCCAGCACATTGAAATCAAACACATGAATTTGTTGAGCCAAGTTGTTGTGTTTTACGTCTTGCAAGGACCTATGTTCTGTGATGACCTGAGAACACCAGGGCATGCAGAGGATTGCTCAAAAAGGATGAGGCTTCAAAACAGAAGGTCAAATTGACGGACAAGGAGAAGATGTTTGGTAGTCCGTTTTGGAAGTCCATGGCGCACTGGTGATGGCTTGTCATTGATTTCTCACCAGTCACGCAAGACATCCACATTGCAATGGAGTTAGCAAAAGGCTGGTGCCGGGCCACCCCGCTTCCCAGCAGGCGACAGAAGAGTTCAACGGCAAGTTCAAGCGAAACATACGCGGTCGGGCCAAATCCGCGAAGATTCTGATTTTCTGTGAGTTTCTTCATCAAAACATGTGAAACCGTCCCATATGTGCCAACTGGGCAGTGGCCGAAAGCTGTCAAAGGATGGTTGTTAGTTCTGGATTGTATGCCATGTTTTATTCCAGGGAAGGTACCGGATTTTACCAGCCCCAAAGTAAAGGTGGGCTGCTGGGTAGAACTTCGCCCGCAGCCCAGCTTTGTCTCTTGGATGACCTTTGTCGGAACGATTACTTCCCAAACGATTAATTCACCCACAAAACATGGTATTGGGATGTATTTGGCGTGTACTTGTTTTAATAGTTTTTGCACATGTTTGCACTCTTTAACGGGCCAATTGATGGTCAGGGTATGTAGCAACAATGATTCTCAGTCACTTCCAGATGGGACAGCGATGACCCCAGTTTGGGAAACCACAGTGGAAACCTATGGTAGAGGTACTTTTAGTATCGCCATTAGTTTTTCTCGGTTGCAACTTGGCATTTTTGTTGGCCATATTCCCTTCCTTGTTGGCTAAATCCCCTACGTTGGTGATCGCTGACTACGATTACCGGCTTATTTCCGGTGAAATCCTACATCCCAAGGAAGGCGAAGCAAGCGCAAGAGGAGACGGAGCGGGAGGAAGCCAGGAAGACCCAGCTGTGAAGAGCCCAAAACAACCATTCCAATGTAGACATATACAGAAACATGATGATAAACCATGACAAACCATTAGGACTGCAGGTGTAATGACCCCAACCAACCTGGATTTGCTGAAGATGATTTCATTTTTGTAATGAGGTACTTCCAAATGTGAGGAATCTACTGGGAATGTGGGATACCAAAGCAAGGCCATGTGATAAACTCAATAGTGAGGGCGACGATAGAGAATATTGGGAAACAAGACTAATGCTAAACAGTAGATACCCATGAAAATGAGGTTATAGCCAACCAATCAGTTTCTGCCAAAGGGGGATATGACAAACAAAAAACAATTGTTTTGGTATGTCATGGTGATACTGGTACCACAGGAAGTGGCTGTCACCCTTCGAGACTGGTGGTGTTCAATATTTGACAATCATAGACCCTTTGTAAATCTAACATTGCACTAAAGAGTTCCATAGCCATAGACGCTTTTATCCAAAACATAGGATTTCTCATTACCACGCTAATTGCCAGAGGGTACTCTTGGATTATTGGAAGTACCTCCTTATCATTGTAGGATAGATATGTTACTTAGTTAGTTATTGGAAATCCCTCGAAGCCATACTAGAGGGTAGTTAATACTGGGTTTCGGTCTGGTGAAACATGTGTATCAACGCGCATTTGGTCCTTTGGCACAACCAGCATTAAGGAAATTGATTCAAACAGTTTGATTCAAACATATGAAGCCATGCCATAAATACAGATCAATACATATGGATACTAAACTAAAATTACTAAGACTGTATTAGTCCATATTAAACCAATATTAGGTAACACATGGCTGTTTTCGTTAGATCCTTGGCCCCGCCTTGAAGCCGGAAATCTTCGAGGCCAAGCTCCAGCAACAGCTACAGCAGGAGCGGGAACTGCGACCGATTTGTCTCAAAATTGGGGCGAAAACCAGATGGGTTATACCATATATATACATACATACATACATACATACATACATACATACATACACACACATACATACATACATACATACATACATTGCATTCCATTACCATTACCTTTACCGTTACCATTACCATTACCCTTACCATTACCACTACCATTAGCATTACCACTACCATTAGCATTAGCATTAGCATTACCATTACCACTAGCATTAGCATTAGCATTCGCATTGGCATTAGCATTAGCATTACCATTACCATTACATACATTGCATTACCATTACGTTACATTACCATTGCATACATTGCATTACCATTGCCATTACCTTACCATACCATGCCATACAATACCATACAATACTTTGCTGACTGTCTGCGACCACCGCGTACAATACAATACCATACATACCATACATACCATCCATACCGTCCATACCGTCCATACCATCCATCCCCTCCCTCCCTCCGTCCATCCATCCATCCATACATACATCCATCCATACATACATATATACATATTGTTATATGGACTTATACTATCAGTCACTATCAGATGGGAATTGTACTACTGAATGCATGTGAATGGTTTTGTCTCCCCATTGTTGATTGGTTATGAAATGTGAATCATCTGGTTTAAATGGGGATTATGATAGCCCGTAGTAGGGAAAATTATTAACCAACTAGCAAGATGAGTGCCGCTCTGGAACCACGCTGAGATCAACTGAACGAAGCTCCGCATCATCATTTTCCCTAAACACATTAGTCACTTAAAAAACCGAATACAGCCAGTTCCAACATGTTGCAACAATTTTGTTGGGGAGATAATCATGGGAAGGAGTTTGGGTGTCCCCCACTTTGAGAGAGCAACCAATCATCGACCTTCTCACTGCCGATTGTTCAAGCGGCCTGTGGACCATATTTCACTGGCCAAGATCACGGATAACACTGCTAAACCTGGGGATCCAAGACCATTGGGCATCTCGCGAGCAAAATGGTGGGCACTAACTAAACCACATAAAATTTTCTCACAATTGGAGTAACTAATTACACGCAATGTGGATGTCCCCTCCCCTTTTCCTACCTTTTTCAACTTGCAGATTGTATTGGGAGATTACATGCCATGTATTTAGTGTTTGTTGATTTTTGGATATTATTCTTGTGGTTTTGTGTATCAGATGCCACACATGTTGTTTTGTGGACATGACTAAAAACGCACACTGTAGATCCCTCCCCACCATCCGCTGCCGAGTGCCACATCCCCAAAGGCTCGAGAGCTCAACCAGAAATTGAAGGACAAGTTGCAGGAGTCCCTCAGGGAACCAAAGTCAGGAAACATCCAGTGAGTCAGAACCAAAGACCCAACAGATAGGCGATCTAAACATGTCTTTGGTTGGTTGGTTTCTTTGATTTTTTTTGGGACCTAAATCATCCATCAGTGATAGTTCCTTTTAGGAGCAGGAGATGGGTTTGGGAGTTCAACACATGCTTTCGGCATGCTCCTGAATTTTGTCGTCAAACCTGTCAAACCTCAAAAGAATCGGTTTGGACAAATTCGGCCAGACTACATGGGTTCCCCCTTGAATTTCCAGGGTGTCCCAGGATGAACGCAGCCATTTTTGCCAGTCCCAGGAGTCCAGCGGTGAGACCCACAAGAGCAAGTTGAACGCTTTGAGAAGTGAAATCCACACCTTGTGGCTTGGATATGCTTGGATTATGATATCATGGATGTGTGGCCAGGTTGAGTCAGATAGGATTTGCTTGAAGGGTGCGGAGCAAAAAATTGGGGAATAGAATTGATCATGGTGACATATCTCGATTCTATGATGGAACAGTACAAAGGGATATGCAGAAGTGAAATGCATGTCAGGTGAGCAGCAAAGCCACTGTGCCAAGACCTGGATAAGTTGACGAATATGGACGAATATGGATGATTTCACCCCTACACACCAAGATTGAATGAGCAAATGCGACCAAAAGGGACATTAGTTTTACAGTTTTGAGCTACAAACACTTCTTGGACTTCTCGAACATTCAACATTGGTTGGTGAGTTGAGAGTTGTTCAATTAACACTGAAGGAAAGTGTTTTTCTCAAAAAGCGAGGAACAAAGAGTTTCCGAGGTCCTAGTGTGTTTGGAAACTCCTGGTTGTGGGATGGCGACCTAGGAACCGCTACATGAAGGAGGAACATCAGAAGGCTTGCGGTCACGGGGCTGATGGAGGGAATATGTTCCAGGGAATAAAGGATGCTAATTACCACTCGCCCTGGCGAAACAAAGTGAACAGATTGACACTTAGAAATCGAGAAGTAAGAATCATTCACAAAACCCTGGAAACACTCTTATCTTTTGGTGACCCCTCTATCCAACAAAATGGCTCCTGTAAATTTCCCCTGAGCCAAGCCTGGGACGTGCTTGTTGTAGAAAAGCAAGAGTGCTCGGCAACTGGTGCTAATATGAAGCAACAGTTTGGCAAACCAAGAGGGAGAATCCATTGCAAAGGTTGGCAACCTCGATGTGGAGTGTGAATCCACACACCTTTTATGGAATGGGCCATGAATGGGGGTTGATGCCAAGGGGCGGAAGGTATTGAAGCAAGTGGGCATTGTAATGTTTTTCAGTCGAAGGATGGACTTTAAACTTGGATTGCAAACTTGGATTGCTAATGTCCCGTTCATTTAAAGCCTGCACTACGTATTAGCAATGGCTTTAACTTTAGGAAGCAAGAAGCAACGCCATTGTCCAATATAATGTGTGTGTAGGTGTTAAGAACTGATTTTCCCAGGGCTTGGCATGGCTTCACCAAGTCTGTCCGACAGCGGAACCTCACAAATATTCTTGCCAGGAGCAGCGGTTGAGACAAGAGCTCGATAAAGTGGCGGAAGAGGACTGGTGGGTGGTTTGTGGTGGCTTCAAGTATTTGTGGGGCGTTCGCCACTGGAAATGATGATTTGCTCACCATCAAATGATATCAAATGGACAGAAGAAAATCAACTGCTGGGCGTTTCCAATTGTTTCTGATTTTCCAACAATTTCCACGGAGTTGAACCCACTAACCACAGGAAGTACCCCTTCCCGTGAGAGGGTCAACGCTGCTGATTTAACCGAGGGCAGATGCTGAGTTTCGCTTTGTGGGATGATCCTCCAAGATTCTCCAAGTTCCCATCACGTGCACAGTGGCGCAAAGGAAACTGATTCGAAGGGGCATTGGTGCTATCTATTGCTATCTTATCCCTGACGCCCTCCCTATCCCCAATCCTGTGATGTCCAGGTAAGAAGTCGTTTTGACTGGCGGCAAGACACCAATGTTGGTTGCTGGATGCTATTGGTGAAATACAATTAACTCACTAACTCTCCCAGCAGGGATTCTCAATCCTAACCCAATGTCTAGTTGCTTGAAATCATAGTGAACCCAAGTTGCATACCAGACCGAACTTTCCAGTTGTTCTTTATCCATTTCAGAACATCATTTAGTACAATGATAGATATTCCCATGACGATCCCCATAACTATCCCCATCTTGATCCATAGTAAGCCATAGTATGTTTGTTGGTTCAGACCGCAGCTGCCCATGACATCAAAGGGGTTATGTTTATTCGATTTACAGGAACCCCTGGTTTTTATGAAGACAGTGGGTCCCTGCAAATTGTCCCTTCATCGAATTCTGGGATAATTGTCATTGAGAACACAATTTGATGGCCTAATCTCAGATATAGATCTTTGGATACCACTCATTTCTTTGCTGGCAAAATAATGAGTTAGAATGAAATTCCATTGGCAACATCCCGATCTTTTGATGGTTGAAGCACATCTTTACCATCTTTTGATTGTTAAATTCCCATTGCAAAACAAGAAACACCTCTGCCAGGAGAGCCAAATCCTTACGGAGACCAAGCAGTGCAAGGCCAAGGTGCGGCTGCGGACCTCGCAGGCGCGGAAGCCCGTGGTTCGCGGAAGCTGCAGGCGTCGTTTCACCCAGGTTTAGGATTGATTGATTGGTATCATATTGGTATCACATTGGTATCACCAATTAACGTGGATATTAATATGTATTAATGATTCACAATGATTCTACATCCATCTTGTTGGATGGGCATCAATCCATTGATAGGGATTTAGTTATCCATTATGAGGATTCCCATTATGGGATGGGTGAGCATAAAGCATATACCAGGTTTCGACCATGGCACATATAACCTTGTGGTATTTGGGCTTGGAATCTGGATATGTCACCAGCGATATGATATTTGGGTTTCCGCAAAAGCACAGTATTAAGCCTATGGCCTATGGCCATCAAACAGTGGTGAATGAACATGGTGATAAACCAATCGATTTGAGAAATTTGGGGATACGAACGCTAGAAATCGGCACTTCGACTTACAACTGCAAAACATCAGGTTTTGGAATTTACCACTCAGAATGGACTCAAGTTTGTGCGTTGTTTGCTTTGGAAATGATGATCAGACATGTGGGATCAAGTATGATCAAGTGGCAGACTCTTGATCCCAGTATATAGTCACCCTTGGAGCGTTCGAGGCCACCATGCTGAAGCAGATGGTCAACGTGAGCAGTGCAGAGCTGGAGGGCTGGAGCGAACAGGTTGAGCGCTTGCAGATCCGCAAGCAGGACCGCAGTGGACAGGGGTGGTTTCCTGGGGATCAAGGGGATAATCAGGGGATAACTTGAGGGATATAGTAGACTTAGTAGAATAGGGAACATAATGCTATTGCCTTATTGTGATGGGGTTGAGGAGCTAGGTTGGTTTTGGGCTGAATTGAATTGCCAAGGGAAGCCATCACCGTGGCTCGAGGTAAGACAGCGGCTTGGGTTTGTTGGCCAAACTGATGACTCCCTGCGTTGGAATGGGTCCATCTCAGTACCTGATGGCAGGAGGCGAGGGACACTGCCAAGGAGCGGCAGGTCATGGAAAAGGCTGGGATGATTTGGGTAGAACAAATTAGAGAAGCAAAGTTGATGTATATCTATTTACAAATTGACGTTCAGGTATGAGATATGAATTGACCTGTACCTTTACAAACAATTGAAAAGTCCTCAAAAGTCAACAAGATGAAACAATCACAGGATCAGAATTGCACTTTGCCATTTGGTCTTTGAACAAAGTTCCTTGCTACGGCCATCAGTCTCGTCATGTCTCGTCGCTGCCAGCACCTTGCCAGTGCGCCAAAAAGTATCAGAGACGGCAGCAAGGACTTCCAGATGAGAAAGACAGCGAAGGTGCCCACTTCCAGTTGGATCCCTTGACCTTGTGGCTGTCACCGTAACAATGATTATTGATGGTTGATCATTTGGGGACACCATCAATTTGATGGCCCTAAATTTCCCAACATCAGGCATCAGGTAGTGTTTTATTATGTTGTAGCCAGGTCGCATGCATCCATAGCAGTGACCACAATGGGCGATACTGAGCTTGAAGCCATGGCATTTCGTCTTGTGATCGCAGAACGATTTGCAGTATACTCTGGTTGATGTTGGGAGCATCTTGCAACCAATAGGGATTCCAGAGAATATCAGCCGGTTCAGACACTCCCCAACTGACATGGAAATCTGTGGATTCTCCCATTGGACACTGCGTATGCTACCCAGGCAAGTTGGTGGCCTTGCAACAGGGACAGTTTCTTGACATTTGCAAAATAGTTGCGACACTTTTTCTGAATAAAAACCCTGGAAATTCACAGGGCAATTCCAGCATAGAATCCCAGCATATATTTAATACACTTTGAGGGGAAACAGCACATGAAAAGCCTGTAATGTCTCCCCCGAACAAACAACCCATATCAACCGAGCCAAGTGAGTCTCGCTGCGGAGGCAAAACCATTCCGTCGAATCCTTCCAGCGGAGGCAGAACCTCGAGATCAACGGGCTTGTCCTTGAAAGAGACCAGCGTCCCCTGCATGGGCGAAAGCAGGTGATGTCGTGGCCATGTATGACACATAAAAATACACATATTGACACAATTACATATCATATCATATAGTATCATATAATCAGTTACCACCCAAATCCACCCAATAAAGATGGGATTTAATCATAGAACAAAAAAAAATGGATGTTAGTTTAATCTATTGTGTGTCCGACACTTCCGTCAATGAATGAGTGAGGGTGTAGATGGGTGTGATTTGGCATGAATACGAGTATAGATGGATGATCTGTTTGCGGGGCTGGACGATTGACATGGAAAGTGGAGAAGCGGACGCCAAAAAAGAAGGAGGCCTGCCAAAAAGGTAAGTGTCCCTCTGGGGCTGCTTTAGTGGTTGAGCAAAGTCATGTATTTCTGGCTCCAACACCTTGAACTCAACAGTGATGTGAGAGATCTCAAAGCAACATGACGAAGTGGGGGTGGCAGGGATGGATGTGTAGATTCACTCAGTTTACAACTCAGCTACCCCAAGAGTCTGTGGAATCCAGGGGCTGCCTGTTTTAGACCAGCTCAAGCGCTCAAGCTGGATTTAGCGAATGCCCTTGCTGAGGTCAGCATCTGGAAGGGCACGATGAAGAAAAGCGTGGTGATTGAGAAGGGCACGAACGCCAAAAATCGATCATGATGTGCCGGGTATCCCATTGGGGGTGCGTTACTTGATGGATTATCCCTTGAACATGAGCATACATTGTGCAGTGATGGATTGCAGAAGCGCACAGCACCATTTGAACTGGGAATGTCTTTCAGACTTTGCTGGATTGTGTAGGGCCTTTCCTGGTTTCTATGTCTGGAATTGTCAGTTTGCAAGCATGATTCAAATCTCCATTGATTCATTTGTAGGTTGAACTTTGAACCGCCAGTTTGTGTTGGTCAAATCATGTCAAATCCCTTTTCGAATCAACATGCTTTAAGCAGTAAGCCCAGTAAGCCCAGTAAGCCCATTCTTGTTGCAGGAATCCCATTAAGGGAGGAGATCCGGTCCAGTGTGGGTCATTCGACTGCAGGACTCAGGAGAGAGGTAAAGGGGCCAGGGAGTGACAGAGCTCACCTGGTGCCTTTGGAAAATTCTTTCAGAATATATGAGCCAAGAATAATGAGAGATTGTTGTCACGCTTGTTTCCTTTCCAAGCTTAGAGCTAGGTTGAATATGAGCGACCTAGTTGACGGCTTGAAACCGCCAAGCAGCATGCCCTTATTTCTATATCATCTTCCATTTGATGATATCATACGCAGTTGCTGTCCAAACAATTTGAAGCAAGAAGTCACCAGGTTGACTGTTGCGGTGTAAGAAAACCGCACCAGTCGCGGTGATGGCGGCCCAAAGTGCAGCCACCCGATGCTTGGGGATGTACAGAGTTGCAGATGGGCACAGGATGCACTTGATTTGGACCAATTTCACTCAAGACCACCAGTCTGTGAAGACTATACTTAGCTGTTCTGAATATCCATCAAGGTCAGTCGAACATATTTCAGCAGTTGAGATTTGAAGTGGCATGGCCCGCAACTTCTCTTTAATATTGTTTAATGTTCCATAGAGTCGAATCCCAAAGTGTGTCCTGTCGCAGCCCGAATTATGGCGTCCTCGCAGAGCGAGGCATCTGCCGTGCATGGCGGTCTTGTGGCCATGGGTCGTGATCCAAGAGGAGATTTCAAGATAGACACTGGATACATCTGGATACTGATTCATAAAATGGCTGGGCTCTGGGATTATGTTCAATATATTTCAATATTTACCCATCCCAAAATGGGTGCAACAAGCCCTCGAGTACCCAAATGGTAGGTGAATGGGTCAGTAGTGGATCAATGGTAGAGTTACAGTCTTGTGAAAAGATCATGCCTTGGTAAATGGCATTGGTTAATTCCTTTTTTGTCACAAATGGGTGAACGCTTTAACAATCCCCGCAGAAATCAACTTGTTCGCAGGGTATGCATCATTTGTTTCAGGGTCAGATGCCCTATAAATACAGGGTGCCGATCTGAACAACATCATCAATCAACATGGACATAGTTTACTGTACCGGACTGTACCCATAGATTTGGAGATCAAAAATCGTATCAAAAACAACGAAGGAAGACAATGCCCATACAATGCCCATACAATGCCCATACAATGCCCAAATCGTAGGATTGTCATGGATTGTTTGCCTCATGGGATGGTTTCGGTCAGGCTTTCATGGTGACTTATGCAAAGATGTGCATATTCCCCACGAACATACCACTGAACATGGTGTTAATGGATATGTTTCGAAATTAGACAATAAACAATGAGACTGTGCATCTCAACATGATCAAATCTGTTTGCGCTCAAGTTCTAGACTTTGTGTGGTTTCAGCGTTTCCACAGAGGCAGAATCCAACTATCCAGAAAAAAACGTACGCACTGCATATGTTATACTAATCACACTTGGCCTTTGACATGACATTCTTATCAACCTCATACTATTGAATTCTGGTTGCATCTAGAATCTAGTGGTTCAATCAGAAACATGACCCATCCATCTTTGGCTTGCGACCCACAGCGTCCTCCTGTTCGTCCAAGTGGCAGGAGAGGCAGTCCAATAGTGTAAAATGCTGGACATGAGCTTTGGCGGGTGGCTGGGTGTTGAGAGGTTTTTGTTATGGACCGGCGATGAGTGTTGTCTACAGAAGTTGAAGGTGCGTCCAAGTGAGAAGCCATGGAAGTAAAACTGTGGTAGGTTGGCTCTTGTCCTGGTTTCATGTTCGACTTCTGGGTGTATAGTGTATGCATGTGTATGCACTTCTCATTTCTCAACCATTTTTTGGGACATCCAAAACTTGGGTTCCCCAAGCTCGCCTTCACCCTGAATCAGCGTTGCTGTTTTGCTGTGGATTGATAGGGTCTCCCAACTCCGGGAATATCTCATGAGTGTCACCTTACATCTCCATGTCCAGGGAGAAAACACTGAAACCAAACGCACGTAAGGATACACTCCAACGTGACCTTCCCATGATGTAGTTCGAGTTTTGCCGATCATACAGTCAACATCAGTCAACTCAAAAGTGAACACTGAGAGATTGGCCTCATCTTAACAGCAGTAGATAGTCAAGCTTACTATAGGAGACCGGCACTGAGGCTCATCCCAAACACTTAACAGCAATCCGACGAGAAGAACCATGGCTGCTACTCATGGCCGGTTCCTAGCGTGATCCTAATGGCACTGGCAAATTGGATTTCTTGAGGACCCAAGAAACCATCAGATCTCGAAAGGTAGCGGTGAGCTACCTGAGTTCCCCCTTGCGTAGCAAGTATTAGGGGGCGAGCGGTGCAAGTGCAAGAGTTTGGGCCGGTTATGTCTCGGTCCGCCTTTCAAGGGCCGCCTCTAAAGCCGGGTTTGCAACATAGGCGGACTACAAGGAAACGCCAACAGCCGCACATGCACTTTCATCCACCACGTTTACATACATCCCCACCCCAACCGAAGTCAAGACCCGCACTG
>Ga0126342_10013709_pt1 | contig 14330 bp, 14 predicted proteins | sample Cyp1metagenome_FD_92528 | JGI IMG/M metagenome (GOLD analysis project Ga0126342, IMG submission 92528) | Coral microbial communities from Lord Howe Island, Old Settlement Bay, Australia - Cyphastrea 1 metagenome | ecosystem: Host-associated > Invertebrates > Cnidaria > Coral ...
AGTGACCTGGCACAGGGTCAGTTGAGTAATTGACTTTGCGAGGCGATGGACAGCAGCGTCTTTGATAGGAGTCTGTCGATCCATACTGCAAGGTCAAATTGCACGCAAGGTATTCTGCAAGCGAAGGCCGCTGGGCGTTCAGTTCATCAATCGCATATGCTTTCTCGCGAGGGGTGTTAAGGACGGCTGGGGTGCCGCACCATGATCCCAAAAAAGTGAATCAAAAATCATGCACCCACATGGGAACATGTTTGCACGCACATTCCATGCAGAGACCACTCCTTATTTTTCAAAAATGGCCTAAGGTCACGGTCCACAATTTGGTCAAACATCAGCATAACCTTCAATCCAAATCACAACAGCAGTGGGCAACTGGTTTCACCCATGCTGAACGAAATTGTTTTTTTTGAAAACCTTGGCGCGCAAATGATCTTTAGCTTAGAATCGAAACGGAACCCACCCAGCCGCTTGCAAGACCAAAGCAACCGAAAACTGCCAACATATCAGTGGGCCACCGCAACAGCCGCAGAGTGCTCACATCAGTGAGTGACGATCTTTTTGCTACGTCGTGAGTCGTGATGTGTAGTGTCTCTTTCCGTTCACATTGTGAGCCTACCCACGCGTCTCTACCACTGCATCCCTCCGATTCCGATTCCACCACAACCATAAATAACATTGGGGCATTCATTTGTGTTGACGTATTTACGGCGTACATGACCAATCCCACCACTAGCAATTAGCAACCAAAAAAGGTTTGCTCGCATGCACATTGCAAAATAAAAATCATCCGACTAATCCAACAGTTCGTGGCCACTGCTGTGAAGAAACGTTCCAAGTGTTCTCTACCGGTCGCCTTGCGGCGCGTGATTGATGCTACGCGTCATCCATCTGTCACTGCATCCCTCCGATTCAAAGTCTTTTCAAAACTGCTATCAAAATCATCAAATAAGAATGTGAAATGTTCAGAATCCCCAATGAACAAAATTCAAAAATCAACAGGAACACACAATCCTAAAACGTTTTTGGCACATCAACCAGCCAAAGTGGTCACTGCAGTGACGGACGACTCATTGAACAGCACTTGGTGACTTGCGAAGCGTCGAGTCGCGTCACCTACCTACAGTAAAATTACCATGCCATGCGTTTCTTTCACTGCATCCCTCCGATTCCACGCACCAAAGAAAACACCTGGTGTTCTCTTCTACAGCAATGCTTTCTACCATCTTATACAGCGAAATCAAAATAGGTTGGTTCCTAAACCACAAAATGGTCGCTGCAGTGAAAAAAAGGTTCCTTGAACCGCATCTTGATTTATTGAAAGCCAAATGCGAATTAAATCAACCCGCATCGCCCGCACTCATCATCCACCCTCAGGAAATGTCGCTGGCGCGGGCCGCTGCCTCGCCCTTCTCATCATCATCATCATCGTCCTCAATGAGGATCTTAGTCACCTCAGCTGAAGCAACCTGCTCAGGCTGTGCCGCTGTCTTGCCGCGAACTCGACGTTTGGGAAGAGGCTGATTTTCCTCCTCTGCTGCCTTCTTCTCCGCCTTCGCTTTCGCTACCTGCGACTTTGCCCGTGGCTGCTTCTGCTGTTTTGGCTCTTTTGGCTCCTTTGGCTCCCTTTTGGCCCTTGACGATTGACGTAAAGCTTTCACTGCACACTCTGCAACAGCTTTGGCTTTGGCCTTGGCTGCGGTTTTCTCTGCCTCTGCTGCTTCAATCTTGTTACAAACATCAGCTTGGACAGCACGGAATACTTTGGATGGTGTACTTTGGCAAGTGGTTGCTGGGCTGGGAGGTGCAGGTGGAGCATCGGCTCCAGCCGATTGCTCCACTGATGCCCCCTCATTCTCATTGTCCACCTCCTTCTCGACAGTGACAGGCTCCGCGGATACTTCACCAATCAACCCTGAATTTGGCTCTTGTGCTTCAAGCTGGCCCTGATCACAAAGGGCAAGCAAACCATTTTCACCATCGCCAGTTTCACCATCAGTATTTTCACCATCCACGGCCACAACCTTCTCCTCAGTCTCATCCAGCTTGGCAGAAGCAGCGTCTGCTACAAAGGAATCCAAAATGTCTAAGGCCGAGAAAACTTCTACCAAAACAACCTCATCATCCTCCATGAGAGCCGGCCCAAGCAGGAATTTGAGCGATGCCTGGAGCTCTCCAATCCCTCCGATCTTTTCCACAAGGGGCTTGAGCTCCAAAGTCTTGTCCTCAAGCGCACGTTGGCTTTTGCCAATGTGGGCAGCTAGAAGCTTCTTGGCTTCCCGCAAGACCATCTGGAAGTTGGGATCATCATGGAACATGCGAAGAGCATCCTCATAGGCTTTCATAGGCTCTTGAAGTTGGAACTCTCCACCAACGGTCAATGCTTGCAAGCACTGCCGTCGCAGCCCCGGACTTGTGCTTGGCAATCTGCCTGTGGCCCACTTCAAGAAATCCAAAGCCATCTGCGCATGTACAACGACCTTCTCGCCGTAGGTGGTGGGTTGGTCTTGGTCTCCTGGTGACTTGCATTCCTTCTTCTTGACATCTGCAGAAGCTGCCTGCCAACATGCTTCAACGCTCTCTGACAACTCTTCTGTCACATAGTCTGTCACCAGACTAGGCCAGAACGAAACGAAGTTGGATTTTGACAGAGGCACCTCCACAAGTAACATCCCCGCAGGAATCTGCAAGACTTGGTCTGGCTTGAGCACCACACGGAAGCCGCCAATATCCTCAAACTCTGCCGGGTCCATCTCCACAATAAACGCTGAGATGGCAGTCAATGATGCGCATGCGTCTTTCTGCTTGGTGATGAAATGCTTCCGAATGGCCAAGAAGTCAACCCCTGCCATGAAGCGGAAGCCCTCAATGCAAGCAACGGTCCTTCCGAGGAGGAGCTCTGACAGACCTGGGTTGCAGCGCGCCACACCCCAAAAGATTTACTTGTGTGTGTGTGTGTGAACGTGTGCGTGTGGGCGTGTCTGTCTGTGTGTGCGTGTGTTCTTTGAATGTGTAAGGATACCCAAGGCTGCGGGCCAAGCTAGACCGACAATCTGCCATTTCCGTTCCCTTTTTGAACAAGCACATGCAGCTCAATAGTTCAGGACAGGCGCAACAAAATATTACGCCAAAAAAAACCGAACCGTGGAGAAAAAACCGCCGGCACCAGGGGTAACACGCGTTATTCTTCCGGCTGTCCATCACCGTGGTCAACGCGTTCAGACAGGTTTTAAAGGGTTGTCTGATGCACTCACCAGATACCCAATCAGGGCTGAGCCTAGTCTACAAGCTTATACCTTCTCTCGAAGCCTGGACAGCATGAAGCGCTCTGCAACTCATGCCTTCAATACCCTTCACAGGAACAGGAGGGAGGCACGGGAGAGGGGACCACGAGGGACGTAGGACCAACTTAAGCCATGATCGGGGGTATAGGATGCTCACTGAGCTCGGAAGGTCCCAGGTTGAGGTCCAGCAGTGCCCACTGCGTGCGGAAGTTGGCGAAGAGCTTGGCGAAGAGTTGGCAACGCGGAAGTGAACATGGGAGTGGATGCAAAGGTGGTGGAGGAGAAGCTGGAGGAGAGGGAGGAGGAGAAGGAGGTGGAGGATGAGGAGGAGGAGGAGGCGGCGGCGGCGGAGGAGAACAACTGTGATAAAATCTAACAACCCTCACCTGGCAGGTGGGGAAATAGATTAGAATATGGCAACATGGGACCATATGGTCTTCAAAGAATGTGAATTTAAGAAAACAATGGCGTGGGTTTCATTTGCGAAGCATGCTGTTTCGCTTCAAAGCCATGATTTCAATGATTTCAATCGAGAAACTTGTGTCTCCAATTTTCTTTCGCTGAGCCCATAGTATCCTGAACCTTCTCTTTGGCCTGGCTTGAGGCTGATCGGGAAGTAGGATGGATCCAACACGGGGCCACATGGTCCCCAATGAAAGGGTGAGCGGAAGCATGCAAGGAAGATAGCATTGGGTTTGATTTGCGAAGCATGCTGTTGCATGTCAAAGCAATGGGTCAGAGTCAAAGGGGGAAGCGAACCGACCATCTTCTGTTTCGAGTTCCGCATACAGTATGCAGCTCAGTAGTTCAGGACAGGGTCAAGAAAACATGACGCCAAAACATTCAGAAACCTTGAAAAAACACCCGTCCGCACCAGCCACGCCAACACGCTCAAATAGGCCCCAGCTCACCTCCCCATTCCCTCGTGTGCACGGGCCAAATAGCCAATCAGTGCTGAGCCTAGCCTGCAATCTTATACCTTCTCTTGAGCCTGGTCAGCATGAAACACGCTCTGCACCCCATGCCTTCAATACCTTTCACAGCACAGCATCCCCGGCAAACAACAGGGGGCAGGAAGCAGCTGAGCGTGACATCTGTTACCTCTTGCCGTTTGCAGCATTTGTCGCGGAGCGACATGAATTACTGATTTGCCATCGGGCCACCCACAAACTGGAACTCTGCTTTCGCACATTGGTACCGCAAGCGGAAGAGTTTGGCAAGTATGCCTTGAATGTCTGCAGGCTTGTTCTTCAAATAGTCATGGGATCCTACACGGTACTCATCACTTCCCCAGAAAGTCATTCGCAACACTTGCTCTGCAGGGCTCGTCCAATTCTTGGATTTCAATGCTTGGGAGAAGCAAACGCACTTGTCGGTGCAAATCTTTTGCCAAAAAGACTGGACAACTGCTTGCTTGTTCTTCGCTGTGTCGAACTCGGAAAATTTCTTGCACTGCTCCAAGACATCGGGAGGTGGGAGATGCGCTGAGAAGCCGTCAAAGAGAAGGACCTTCAGCTCCAGACTCCCTTCGCAGCACTTTGCCACAGAATCACTGGAGTCAACAACAGTCACATTGACAGCGGAAGTCTTGCTCAGAAGCTTCCACTGATGAGGTGAAGCAAATTGCTCCTTGGATTTGCGCCCACCCTCTGGATCCTCATTTTCTGAGCCTGAGCTATCTGAATTGCTGCCAATACCAGACTTCTCGGAACCATGATCTTCCTCTTGCCGTGTACCTTGGAAAGAAACAGCAAGGGTCAGGCAGAGCAAAAAGTGCAAATACAACTGCGCACATTCAAGTTTAAATTGGAATCGCTAAAATTTGGCCTATGCGTCGACCCTGCTACTGAACATTTCGTCTGCAACCAATTTGTCCCAGGGGCGAGCTTCCTCAATCGCCTCATCAAGCGCGTCCTGGCAAACCTTCACCGCAGCAGTAATACCATTCAAATTCTTCTGGTAGGCTTTCACACGCTTTGCGTCAAGGTCGTCATCCTCCTCAAAAACCGCACGATATAGCTTGTCACTGTTGGGGCTGCGTTCAAGGTGGTGCTCCCCAGCAGCTTCTGTGGCTTTGTCGAATGCGACACGCGAATTTTCATCAGCACTGCCCTTCTGAATTTCCATGTCTTCCACAACCTCATGTGGCTGATTGGCTAAGAAGCGCGCCAGCTGCTTCCCCAGCAAGTCGCAATTCCTTCGCAAGATATGCTCAAATTCAACACATCTCCCACGTTGGGGCTTGACACAAATGCTGGAAAATGAGAATGAGAGCTTAGGGTGTGAGTCTGAGAAGTGCACGGCTTGCAGTCTTCCAGCTCCAAAGCCATCTCCAGCTGTTTCCCGCTCTCCACAAACAAGTCCAAGCCGGCGCTGGCCTCAGAACGACTTATTCATGAGATTGCTGTATGATGAGTGGATCGACACCCTCAGTAGCAGGCTGAATTTTTGACGACCTGTCTGCGAGCGCGAAGAGCTGCAATCCTTTGAACATCACGTTCGGCGTCCTTGTTCCTCGCCCTTTTCCTGCATCAAAAATCAATAAAAAAGGGCGCCCAAAGACATTGAATTTTGAAGCTTGCAAATGGCGACAACACCATGCACTGAGTTGACCAGTCTTGCTGCCTTGGTGAATCTCCATCTTGCACTGCCTTCCTCTTTCCAGAGCCTGAAGCCTTTCCCTTTGCTTTGGCTTTCGCTTTGGAAGCTGGGGCCACAGCAGATTCCATCTCCAGCACCGACGACTGAGTAAAATCTGCCAAGCCTGGGCTAAAGACTCGTATTTGTCAAGATGCAAATGATGCAAAAGGACATCGCCACAAGATAAGGGTCCCACAATGCTGGTCAAAGATGGAGGTGTCCCGATGCAGGGTGCCGCTCTTCAAGCCTCAACACACTGGGAAGTTCAACCGTGCCATCTCACCCACAAACCCTCCCAGTATCAGTATACTTCCAGAAATATATTTCGAAGGGGTTGCTGAGATGGCTGTATAATCTAAAGGACCACAGCAGCGACCCGACAAGGTTGAACATTCAACATCAACCAACCTCGTTTTCTCAGATGAGGTCCAAACGTTTGGCCATATCGTGCAACGAGTCTTCAGAAGCTGTCTGGATTGAGGATGTGCTCAAGCCAGACTTGTGAGCCAGTTTGCGCTCCCCAACCGACCTTTCAGGATTGGTGCAAGGGACCTGTAACAATCCAATACCATTCCAAATACTAAATAACTATATATATATAAATCTATATATAGACATTCGAGAATTCAAAAGCAGCTGACTCATCAAGATCTTGGGGCCAGACTTGACACTCGACAACGCTGGCATAGTGACCCAGCCACGTTCATCTTCGGACTTTGGAACTTTGGGGTCTGCCAGCAATGTTTTCCATTCCTCCTTGGCAACTTCTTTATCCATACCCCAACGCCTGCGGCACTCCTTGACAAATTGCCGTATGTTGACATAGTCCTTTGCCTTCTGAAGGGCTATGCTGTCCGACACATCGACCTCAGTAGTTAATGTCTTCATCGCAGAAAAACGAAATCTTGAAGAATCAGGATGCTAGGACTACACACGGGCACGCGACACAAACACCTAAACGTATCCCCAAGTCCGCGGCTCTTTCTGTAATCTCAACGGGGAATTTCTTCCCCTTTCCGGCGCTCTTGTTGCGATTCTTCTTGATCTCTTGAAACTGATCTCGTCTGTTCATCTTCTTCCAAATATGTTCCTGCCCGGCGTCTTTGTACGCCTTCATCACTGCAACACGAGCGCAATTGCACAGTTTGCATGAATAAGTCGACCCTCGCTTCACGCAAGCAGACAAGGCGAACTTGTCTCCGCAGTAGCAACACCTCGGGAACGGTGGTCATGCACAAATACAAATCATGCACGAAGGGCACGATCAAGGCCCAGACGTTTGGTTCTTGCCATTCTCACTTTCCTGCTTCTTGCCGTTCTTGCCAAGGGCCTGCGGAGCAGCTCGCCACGAGACGAGACTGTCCCGTATCTGTTTTTGCTCGTGGCTGAGGGCCCAACCGATTTGCGATCAGCACGGGCAGTGGGAGCCGGAGCTTCTGGTGGGTCCTCAAGATCTGCGGCCTTAGCCTTCTCAGGCGAAGGCGGATGATCTACAGGTTCTCGTTTGGTCTCAGACTCTGAAGCTGAGCCTGACTCCTTGCTACTATCAGACACTGAATCATTAAAATGATGGTCTGCGTCCCTCTTCGGCATGAAGGCAGGCAATCGGGTTGGCTCAGGGCTCTAGAAAGAAAAGCAAGCGCAATGTTAACGCGAGCGCTAGAACCCACAAAATGGCTGACAACCGAACTATAGCCCCAATGCTTGCAACCATCAACTGGACCAGGCCCTGGAATCTGAGCTGTGCACTTTCAAAGTGGAAAAACAAAACAAGAGAAGGAAATTAGGAGTGGTGAGAAGTGAGAAGTAGAGGGAGAGGTCTGATCAGGATGTCACAGAAACATACAGAAACTGTCGGGAAGCAGCTCTGGCTGACTGGTGATCAACATGCAGTGGCGCAGCTGTAGTCGAACAAAATCAAGTCTGACAGCCCTCTGCCGCTCAATTTTCTAAACACCTCCCACGTCCAGCACCAAGTAAATTTCACAGGCCCCTGGCCATGCGACCTGCGTCCAAATTACCTGCATACAGCCAGCGACTGACGCTAGCACCGGGTGGCTTTCTCACTCAGGTCTGGTCAAAAGGAAGCATTTCACCAGTACTGCCGCGATGCATGCAAAGTGCATGCTGTTTCCCACCTCCAGTCAACATTAAGACAGGCCCATTCAGAAAACATCGCGAACCAATGTCACATTCACCGCAGCCATACAAGTACATAGCTTAAGGCAACATGATTGCTGCATAGCCACCCTAGCGCAAAGAGCAGTATTTGACACCATCGTGGCATTATAGGTCTTGATCCCCAAACATCGTGAGCATGCATCAGCTACTGGCATTCCGTGGGCCGCAGCAAGTTCCAAACCACCTTGGCCAAACATTGAGACTTGCAAGCACATGTCTAAGATAGTTGGCAGGTTGCATGATACTAACAATCACATGGTCAAGACAAGCACAGCTCAGCAGCTGACAGTACAGATGTCGCTTCTGCAGGTGCATCAACTTGCAGCAGCCGCACGTCAGTGTGGGGAAAACATCTTGACTAAAGCGAGCACGCTTTTTGGGGTTCTGGTTCAGATCTGCTACGCAATTCTTGTTCTTTTTGCTGGACATAGATCGATATCCTTTTTCAAAGACTTTCTGAGACTGAGTGAGGGACTGGTCCACTTCTGCTCTGGCAAGAGGCTTTGTCAAAACAAAATCTTTCACTGTCAGCTCAAAGTTCCAATCATTGCTCTTCAAAAGACGGTCAATGAATGCCTGTAGTTCCACACAGCTCCTAGGTTCCAAAAAAACTTCTTGGGCAAACAGGGCAACCGATTGATTCGCCGCCCTTGCAAGGGTGACAAATCCGAGATTGAAATTTCAGGGCTAAGAGACAAAATGCTGGTATCTGTGGGACTTGTCAAAACATTTCCATTGGCAGGCGTGTGACTCAAGTTCAAAAAATTGCATTTCGCCCGCGCAGTGAAGCAATTGTGTTCTTCGAGTGCTAAAACAAATATTTGACATGTATGTTTTCGTACTAGCTACGTAAGAAGGCTCCACCCGAAACCCTCCCATCTAAAAGAGAGTCAGCCGCGTCGCTTTGCGCTTTGTCAATTCCAATTTAAAAACCTTTCCCACATGTTGAAACGTTCGCGACAAAGAAAATGCGAGGCTATCGCCAAGGTAGGAGTACAAATGATCTATCCAGAAATCATATATGACAGCTTCACTCAAGACACGCCCTGCAAGTTTAGTATTTTGTAGCACCAACCCATATGTGTTGATCCCTTAGATAATCACAAAAGATCACAAACATAACATGGGATAAAGACAATATGGAAGCACTGACCACTTGTGCTTTGTAATTGGGTTTCTGAAAATAAGACTCTTGAAAGAAAACCTGTTTCCAAAATTCCTGTCGAAAGTAACATCTTGTGATTCCGGAACCCTACCGAGACAACCAGTTAATCGGATTAAAAATCATTTGGAGTTTGTCTGGTTTGGGGTCATCTCACTTCCAAGTTACCTGCCAGGAAAATACTTCCGCAGAGAAACCGGCGGAGGATAGGAACCGCGTGACGCGTAGAGAGAATAGAGTAGAAGAGGAAGAGACAAAGCAGAAGACCAACGCAGGATAAAGACCGGGCAACGTAGAAAGCAAGATACCGGCCCACGCGCGCGCAAGGAGGATCTTACGTCCGAATACGCAATCGCAACAAGCCGCAATTGCAAGCATGCAAACATCCACCAGATCTCAGATCATCCTATTTTTCTTCACCTCTGTTTATACTCGTCAAGAACGTTATCACACACCCCCACACTCCCCACACCCTGTTGACCTTAAGAGAGCATGTGCAACATGTTCAGAACGGCAACCATTTCCGTGGGCCCTGCGTTATACTCCTCAAAAACATTTTCACACCCCCTTCCATCCCCCACCCCCCTTGTTTACCATAAGAGAGCATGTTCAACATGTTCACAACGGCAACAAGTTCTGCGGGCCCTGTGTTATACTCGTCAAGAACGTCATCACACCCCCTCCCCCCACCCCCGTGTTAACCATAAGAGAGCATGTGGATGTTGGAATATGGTTAAATTTATGAGGCTCCTTTTTGGGGGCAAAGGCTATTACAAAACTTACATAGTATCCCAAAAAATTGACCAAACGCATCTTTGCAGGAACCTTGAGACATCCAACCCCTAAATTCAATTCTTGAACCATCATTTTCGCAACCTTCATCCTTCAAATTTTAACCCTGCTAAGGGATCGTGAATGGCACATCTCAAAATAAGCAATCTTCCAAGGGCGGCGTATCAGCCGCATGCCCCAAACAACAATATATATATATACTTTCAATTTCTTTGATGTCTTGATCATGTGGCATCACAAAAGGCAACCAAGAATCGTGGCCGCTTCTTTTAAGATACACACTGCGTACTGACGTGGACGCCGCACTGGGAATCCAAAAAATTGAGGGTCCAACTCCACCGCCTCCACTGCAAACTCAGGTCCTGCCCAAAGCTGACATGCACACACCAAGGAACAAAAGATATTCCACCGACTGCTGCAGCCGCCCCTCACAAAGTCATTGGAACCCCTGCCTAAGATCTGGGCCATTTTGGACACTGGAAAGTTGCACACGTTCTCGTGCAAAAAGACCTTTGGGCGGCCTTGTTTGACCATCTTCATCCTTGGCATGGTCAGGTCTGAAAATTGCGAACGAAAGGAGGTGCAACACTCCGCAACAATGCCCTAAACAAAAAGACGAGAAAGTCTGGGGCCGGCAAATTGGGATGAGTTTCTGTACCATGAACAGCGGTGCACTCGCCCCACTTGCACCTCCATGCTTTCCAAAGTTCGAATAATCCACGCACTGAGTGCCAGCCACTTTCAACGACAAAATGTCTTTGGCGACATTGGGGGATGAAATTATCCTACATCTTTTTTGGTGCGTGTAGCAATAATCAAACTCGTCAAGGGTAACACCGTCGGCAAAGAGGATATCTTCTAGCTCTTGGTAGGATTTCCTGTGTGGCTCAGCTCTAGTTCTGTTCGCAGGTTGTCTGGAATCACAAAACCTGTTTCAACCATTGAAAACCCCATGATCCCAAAAAAATGCTTCAAACCCTTTAGTGGCAAAGGTAGTGGCAAACGTTCTTAGTGGCAAAGGTAGTGGCAAAGGTGTGGCAAACGTTGTAGTGGCAAAGGTGTGGCAAAGGTTCCCTTCTTAGTTTAGTATTACCTTTGCCACACCTTTGCCACTAAATTAACCTTTGACACCAATAACCTTTGCCACCCCCACCTTTGCCACTACCTTTGCCACTACAACCGCTTTGACTAAATTTCCCTTGCTGTGACTGTCCTCCTAGAGAAAACAAAGTACAAGGGCTTGGCGCCGTCATTGGTCAAAAGGTTCTTGAGTTTTCCCTTAGCCCCTTCGAGACCCTGGCTTTGGCTCTTACAGGCATGCAAGAGCTTGCAATCTTGCACTGCGTGCCCCAATGCCTTTCGCAACCTGCCCTCTTTGGTGAAGAGTTTGTCGAAGGAACCTGCTGCCTGCACGGCAGCAACAACATCTTTTGGTTTAATCTTGAAAGTCTCAGGAACTTCTGCTGTTAGCTTCTTCCTCAAGTCATCTCCCGCTACATTCATGATGTCTCCAAACACACAGCCGCCGACATTCTCAGAGAGCAGCGTTCTGCACGTTGCGTTCACATCACCGGAAGTTGCACGACACATGACTTCCTGACCTGTGGTTTCCTTAGACTTGGCAATAACAGACTGCAAAGCCAACTCTGCAGTTCCATAGCCGGAGAACTCAGAAAACAACAGCACCTGACTCCATGGAATGGCCTTTCCCGAACTCATGTCCTGTGCCATTTTCACAAACTTCTCTACACAAGCGAAAGCCCCTTGAACCTTCGTGCTTATTGACCTGATGGCACGCGAAGGTGGGGCCCTCTGACCGTCACTGTCTGCATACATGGCCTGTAGTTCAGGCAACGCAGACAACAAAGGCTCATCAATCATGTACGTCAATGGGATTGGTTGAGCCGGCACTTTGAACCAAACTTTCTGGCATAAGTAGACTGTGGGTCAGTGGTGCTGCAAGAGCATAAGCCCTGGGGCGATTTGGTGTTCAATAAAAACCAGGCTAATGTACTCACTCTCACAATCTCAAAAAACAATTCCCAAACAAAGAATTCCCGGCCCAAGGTGATCGCAATCTGTTTCAACACTGCTGCCTACCGTCGTTCAAGCCTCGCCCATTAGCGAAGAACTTACAGCAGAGTCCCTAGATTGAATCCCAGGGGCTTCAATGCATTTCTTTCAACTGATTTCCTTCAGAAGCTCAGTTTTGAACGGTTCGTAGTAGGTGACCAGCAGCAAATCTGCAACGGTTCTCCGCCGGGACCACAGGTCGTACGCACCCCAGCCTCAAGGCAACCGGCTTGTTGCGCACACATGTCAAAAAGGCATGATGTCCTTCTCAATAAATTGTAGATTGTAGACCTCTAGAAGGGCCAAAAACACCTTGAGCTTGCTGAAATAAATTGAAACGATTCGTCAGACAACCAACATGGCCTTCATTAGGAATCCTCATGGCCCCACAGGTCAACAGGCTGCAGCTCAGTCAAACCCAAAAGAAAATTACATGCGCTGTTAAGCAATACATCGAGTCCCGGACATTTCAAACCATCTATCTCCGTCTGGTTCAGCGCCTGCAAACGCAATTGAGAATTTAAACGATTAAAAAGAGAAATAACCCATGAGAGAATCAGCGTGATTTCAACTAGTGCCCTTGAGACGTACCTATGTTGAGGTTATGTCGATCAATAAAGGGGGTTGTACCGTTAGATTTCCCAAAGGTCTCTGCGGAGCATGCCTGTCCCCCCCCCAAAACAAAAACACATATGGAGAGCATAGGGTTCAGCTAAAAACAAAATTTCCCTTGAAAGGCCCCATTCAAAGGAAATTGTGTTTAAACCAGGTTAAATTTAACATGATGTCAATATATATATATATATACTACATATATAATTATATATATAACTCTATATATATATATATGTAGTATATATATATATAGTTATATATATAATTAAATATGTAGTATATATATATGTGGTATATATTTATATATGTAGTATTTATATATATATGTGGTATATATTTATATATGTAGTATTTATATATATATATATATATTACGTAGTATATATATATATGTAAATATGGGACTGTTTCAAAATAGGAGTGCCCCAAGCTCACTTTTTTAGTTTAAAAAAATGGGCTTGGGGCACTCAGTTTTGGCACCCCTATTCCGAGACATTCCCATACATGATCCTCCTGTGAATTCCAGAAGATAATTGGGGCCCGAACTTTATAGCTATAAATTGCGAAATGAAATGGTTCCCAGACTCCAGACCATCACTATGAAGTTCAAAGTGGGCAGCACCCGCATGGTATTGAGCCTCTATAAAAAAAAAATGAGGTGGTACAAAACCAAAAATTTACCCAATGAAGGGTTTAACCAAAAAAACTGTCTATAAAGTTGAAGCTCCAACGTGCCTGGGAAAACGGCTCTGAATTTTCACCTCTGAAACGGCCTCTGTTCAAGCCAATCCCAATAATGATAATCAGAGATCAAAGAAACTCAGCGCGCATTTTCCTCCCAACTGCACGCCCTACAACATCCTATAGTTGGGCCCGAGGTAGACCCGCTAAGGCTTAACCAAGGCCCAAGATAGCCCCAAGATGGCCCAGTAAAGGCCCTACATTACATGAGCCCAACATGAACCCAAGATAGACCCTTCCAAGCCCAGCTTCTTCGCGCTAAAAATTACATAATTTTTAGCGCGAAGAAAAGGGCCCAAAAATTGCCCAACATAGGTCTCACATAGGCCCAAGATGGCCCCAACATGGCCCCCAAGAGCCCAACATGACCCAAAATAGGCCCAACATAGGCCGTTCCAAGCCCAATTTCTTCGCGCTAAAAATTACGTAATTTTTAGCGCGAAGAAAAGGGCCCAAAAATTGCCCAACATAAGTCTCACGTAGGCCCAAGATGGCCCCAACATACCCCAAAATTGGCACTTTGGGGTCCAAGTTGGGTCCATGTTGGGTCATTTGATGGGCTATGTGATATTCCATGGAAGTCTCTGGAATGAAAAATTCAACCCCAAGCCCCAAGCAAAAACTTCTCGGTTGTTGGGCCTATGTTGAGTCATGATCTGTCATTTTGAATACGCCTCAAAATTCCTCAAGTTGGCCCTATCAAAGCCTGAAATTAGGAGGTCCCAGCCAGGTATATTAAATATACCTGCCAAAAGCGGCTCAACTGAGGCCTTCCATGGCCCAACTATGGCCCAACTAAGGCCCAACTAAGGCCCAACTAAGGTCTTCCATGGCCCAACTAGGCC